>Ga0255338_1000182_pt1 | contig 251753 bp, 241 predicted proteins | sample MeOH1_35cm_T4_19_FD_203715 | JGI IMG/M metagenome (GOLD analysis project Ga0255338, IMG submission 203715) | Sandy soil microbial communities from University of British Columbia, Vancouver, Canada - MeOH1_35cm_T4_195 | ecosystem: Engineered > Artificial ecosystem > Sand microcosm >... | reverse complement strand
GCATCGGCACCGGCCACGGCCGCCTTGAGGTCAGTGGTAAAGCTGAGCCGGCCCGCAGCGACATTCGTCGCGACCAGCGTATCGAGACCCGGCTCGAAGATCGGCATCTTGCCCGCTTCCAGCGCCGCGATCTTGCCCGCGTCCTTGTCGACGCAGATCACATCATGACCGAAATCCGAAAAGCATGCACCCGAGACAAGACCAACATAGCCCGAACCGATCATCGTTATCCGCATGCGTGATACCCTGTTCCCTACGTGGATGGCGCCGTTTCCAGCCCGCGTTCCTCTAGCGCACCGAAGCGGGATTGCCACCCCTGGCGATCAATCCTTGCGCAGTTAGTACGCTCGGCCGCCCGCAGGCCAATCACGTGCCAATGCGAGAGAAGCGGAGTGGCGCGCTGGCGACCAACGTCGTGCTTACGGCCGCGCAGCCGGTGACGCACAAACGAAAGGGGAGACCGGCAAGGCCGATCTCCCCTCGATTCCTTCGAAACCGACGTCGAGCTTAGTTGCCCGAACCCGGCCCGTAGGTGACTTCCACGCGGCGGTTCTGAACCTCGCGAACGCCGTCGGCGGTCGCAACGCGCGGGCGGCTTTCGCCGAACGCTTCCGTCGAGATCACGCCCTCGGGGATCGAGTGCGCCGACATGTAAGCCTTCACCGAGTCAGCACGACGCTGCGAGAGGCCCACATTATAGGCGGCCGAACCAGAACGGTCGGCGTGGCCAGCCAGCATGACCTGCGCATTACCGCAGCTCTGATACTGCGTGATGGCATTGTCGAGAATCGACGATGCATCCGGCGTGATGTCCGACTTGTCCCACTCGAAGAACACGATGAACGGTCCAGGCGAGCAAACCGGCGGCGGCGGAGCCGGGGTCGGCTCAGGCGGCGGCGGGGGAGGCGGCGGAGGAGGCGGCGGCGGCGGCGGCGGCGGAGCCGGCGGTTCGCCGAAGTTGTAGGTCAGACCACCCAGGATGCTGTGCGTGCGCAGCTTGCCGTCATAGGTGCGGCCCGAAACGTCGATCAGCTTGATGTTGTCCGCGGTGAAGAAGCGATACTTCAGCGTGGCATCGAGATGGCTGCTCAGCGGTGCACGGATACCAGCCAAGCCCTGATAGGCGAAGACCGTATCCGAATCGTCGAGGAAGCTGCTCAGCGTGTTCAGCGCGTAGTTGCTCGCCTTGACGCGAGCCACGCCGACACCGCCGCCGACAAAGCCCTGGATGCCGTTATCGTCGCCGAAATCGAGCAAGCCATTCAGCATGAAGCTGAGGGCAGTGGTGCGGCCACCGGCATAGTTGTATGTGCCGGCCGGAGCATTGATCGGAACGCCCTGGAGGTTCCGGATCGGGGTCGTGGTGGTCGAAGCGTAAGAATCGACGGTCGCGCTCTTGTACGCGACTTCAGTTTCGAGACGGAACGCCCCGAAATCATATCCGATCGTGCCATCGACATCATAACCATAATGATGATTGACGGTGGCAGCGTTCGGAAGCGCGCCGATATTGAAGTGAATATCTTCAACGATCATCGCGCCGCCTTCGACACCCACGTACCACGAATCATCGCGGGCGAGGGCGGGCGAAGCGAGAGCGGTGGAGGCAAGCGCCATAGCAACGGCAAGCTTCCGCATAAAAATCCCCTTTCTCAGTTGTCACTCGGACAGCCCAAACTCCCTACTCAAAGGTTGGTTTCCGCGCAAGCGAACAAATTCCCCGGGCTGTTGCCGAAGCGCAACAGCTATGGTGGTTTTTACCTTTGCGCGGATGCCGGGACAAGGCTGCACCCGCAAGATTCCGCGTCGCGGCGACGCAGCAATCGCGGCACCCGCAGCGCCGAATGCGCGCCCCCTCAAACGCACTGGCGCACTGCTTGCGATTGCTGGCCATCCGATCCGGATCGCACCGTCATAGCCCGCACGCCGCGCTGAAAAGCCACGTGAATGCGCCATTCCGGGCATTATTCGACCGGTCCGGCCGTACGCGGCGCCCATGGGGGGACCCCGCGCGATGCAACGACGGCGCAAGCCTGCCGAGCGAATTCCACGCCCCTATGCTGCGCTGCAGCGAAGCACACCCACGACCATCGTCCGTGCGGCCCCGCCATCGGCGGCGAAGACTTTACCCGATTTCGCGGCGGTTCTTTACGGGACAATAAAATGCGGGCCGCACTGATGGTTTTGCCGCATGGCAGCGCAGAATCCCGTCGCAAGTGACGCGTATGCCGTTCATTGAGCGCCTACGCGCACCGTCTCTGCCGGCGACTCGCTGGACTCCGACCGCACACTTCCCTTCAAAGCGCCACGGACGGCTTGTTCCTCTCACCCGTGGGCGCGTCACCGATCCTCGGCGGCTCGCGCCCCGATCCGGCGGATCAATATGCCGCATGGATGTTGGACGCCTGCTTGCCCTTGGGCCCCTCGATGACCTCGAACGAGACTCGCTGCCCCTCGGCCAAGGTCTTGAAGCCGGGCATGTCGATCGCGGAGAAATGGACAAAAAGGTCTTCCCCGCCCTCATCGGGCGTCAGAAATCCGAACCCCTTCGCATCATTGAACCATTTTACCGTACCGGTCGCCATGGTTTGCCCCTCCTGTCGATCCGTTCAATCTCCGTCGCGGACCGGTTCAAGTCAATTCCGTTTCGGAACGGCAACGGTCCGTGGCGGGGCGGCGGAACTCTCCTCATTTCGATCAGGGCCGCGTCGCGCACCAGATCACGTGCCGAGCGCCGCGGCTGCCGCGCGCCTTTACCGCGACTTCCTCGACGGCGAAGCCGGCATCGCTCAAGCGACGCGTGAACCGCGCATCCGCGGCCGCCGACCAGACCGCAAGCACCCCGCCCGGCGCGAGCGCGGCACGGGCGGCCTCCAGGCCGCGCGGCGAATAGAGCCGGTCGTTGCCCGCGCGGGTCAATCCGTCGGGGCCATTGTCCACGTCCAGCAGGATTGCGTCATACATGCCGAGTGCGCCGCCGATGAGCGCGGCGACATCCTGCTCCACCAGCCGGACGCGCTCGTCCGCCAGGCACCCGCCGAACAGCGGCGCCATCGGTCCCCGCGCCCAGGCCACCACTGCCGGGACGAGTTCGGCAACCGTCACCTGCGCCGCGGGATCAAGCAGCGCGAGCGCCGCGCGCAGCGTGAAACCCATGCCGAGACCGCCGATCAGGACGTGCGGCGCCACACGCGGGCCGAGCCGTTCGTGCGCCAGACTGGCCAGGGCTTCCTCGGAGCCGCTCAGGCGGCTGCTCATCAACTCGTTGGCGCCGAGCATGATCGAGAAGTCAGCACCGCGCCGAAAGAGACGGAGCTCGCCGCCTCCGGGCACCAAGGCCGTGTCGATCAGTTCGCGCGGCACCATCCGGCATCTCCCTGCGCCTGCATGGCGCCTCCCGCCCTTGGCCGGGCGGCGCGGCACCGGGCAAGCCGCGTTACGAAAAAATCAGGCCACCGACCGCCATGGGCGAGACGATGGCCTGGAAGCGCGATGGCGTGAATCAGGCGGGGCGCCGCGCCGAGACGCGGCGCCCCGTCGGGCCGATCAGCGGCACTTCACCTGCTGGTTGTTGCGATCGATCGACTGACCGGCGACACCGCCCACGATCGCGCCCAGAATCGTGCCGACACCACGCGAATGGCCGCCATCGATGACGTTCCCGAGAATGCCGCCGCCGATAGCACCGACGATCAGGCCGGTCGTCCCGTCATTGCGCTTGCAGTAATAGCGACCGTCATTGCCGCGATAGACGCGATCGTCGGGGCCGAGCACGCGCTCCTGATAGTTTGGCCCGTCGCGATAGTAGCGCGCGGGATCATAACCGCTCTCGACGCGGTCATCGTTCGGATAATAGCCGCCCGGGCCGGCATTGTTGTAGCCGCCAGGCCCAGCATTATTGTACCCGCCCGGGCCGCCATAGCCGCCGCCGCGCCGGTTGCGCGAGGCCTGCTGATAGCGATCGAATTCCTGCTGGAAGAGCGAGAGCTCGTTCTGGAGCCGCTGCTGCGCCTGCCGGAAACGGGCATCATCCTGCGCGGTCTGCGCATTGCCCGGCGTGGCGAGCGCGAGACAACTGGTCGCGAGGATGACGGCGATATTGGTGAAACGACTCATGAAACGACTCTCCCGATACTGTTACGTGCGCAGAACGACCGATGGCGCGGTTCGTTGCATGGCGCTTTGACGGAACGCAAGATGGGCGGCGCCCATAAGGCCGCCGCCCGGCGCATCTGCCGCTCAGCGGCAGATGCGAACGCGGTGATGATAGCGCCATTCGGTCCAGCAGCGGCGGGGGTGGCGATCCCAGCCATAGTGGCGGCCGCGGTCCCAGCCATAATGGCGATACCGGCCATCGCGATCGTGGCGGTCATAGCGGTCATAGCGGTCGTAGCGGTCGTAGCGGTCGTAGCGACCATGATCGCGATAGCCGTCCCGGCCCTGATGGTCCCAGCCTTGCGCGCTGGCGCCGGTGCTGATGCCCATGGCAGCGATGGCGAGCCCGGCCGCGCCGAGCATGGTGGTGATCTTCATGGGTACTCCTCTCTTGCCCATCGATGGGCGATGAGCCGGAATACGCAGCGAATCGGACATGGTTGCTGAACGCGTTTGTTGGCTGCGGTACAGGTTCGGGCGGAACGGGCCATAACGGGCGACAGTATAGATCAGTATTGCGGAAGTATCGCCACGGTGCGGAAGGATTTTTGCGACCCACCCGCGCGAGCGCGAAACGCGGGATTTCGCGATCAGGCGATCGCAGCACGGCGACAAGAAGCGTCCAGGCGCCTCAAGCGCAAAAGACCGAACAAAGTCACGCGGCGGCTTACCCGGCCGGAAATCCAACACCGATAGCCGCGATTTCTGCGACCGCTATCGCCGCAACTCGGCTTTCCGAAGGAGGTCTCGCGCCCATCTTACCCTGTTCATGCCCTGATGTCGGGTTGGGTGATAGCCGGGGAGACGAGAGCGTTGAATCACCGCGCCGGACGCGATCTCACCCCCGCACGCGGCTCTCGCGCCGGCAGGTACTGACGCCCAGCAGGCTGTAGAGCGGGCAGGTGCCGAGCAGGCTGGTGATCAGGGGCACGAGGCCGATCCAGCCCCACGCCGTCTTCGGCCCGACGAAAGCGATCGACAGCAGGGCCACCCCGACCGCGAAGCGCAGAATCCGGTCGATCACGCCCACATTGAACTTGAACATCGTTCAACCTCCCCAAAATGCCGGGTTCCGTCACCGACTCCCGTGCAGGAAACGATATGGCCCCGTCCGGCGCATAATGAGTTGATTGAAATCAAGCCGGTCCAGTGCCCGGATCGCCGCGCGATCCGCTCAGGCGATGCCGTCGATCACCCGGGCCCAGGCAGCGATCTCGGCATCGAAATGGCGCGCGACGACCAGGTCGCCCGCCAGGCCGCGCGCCGCATCGACCTCGGCCGACCCCGCCCATTCGCAGGTCGCGTTGCCCGACAGGCGGACCATGCCATCGCTTTCCGCCTGGGCGCGGACGAGGCCGCCGCGGTTGAACACGGTGAGTTCCTCGCCGAAGGACGCCCGCCCGGTGAGGCAGGCGGCGAAGGTGGAGGCGGCCATGGCGCTGCCGCAGCTGTCGGTCAGCCCGACGCCGCGCTCGAAGGTGCGGACGAACAGCCCGTCGGGCCGAACCTCGACATAGGAGACATTGGCGCGGTTGGGCAGCCATTCGGGCGCGGCCTCGCAGACCTCGCCCACCGCGACCAGCTCGGCCTCGTCGACATGATCGACGAAGCTGACGAGATGCGGGTTGGGCATGGCGACGGCGGTGAAACGACGATCCGTCGGGAGCATGGCGATCGGCTGCTGGACATTCTCATGCGCCGCGACGGCGAGCGGCCAGCGCGTCACGTCGAGATCGGCGGGCCCGGCAGTCTCGCGGATCGTCGCCACGCCGGGCGCGATCTCCGGATCGCGCGCGACCTCGGCGCTCGACGTCTTCAGCCGGACCAGCGCCCGCTGGATACCGAGCGCCTCGAATCCGGCGCGCGCGACGCAGCGCAGACCGTTGAGGCAGGTCTCCGCCTCGCTGCCGTCCGAATTGAACATGCGCATGCCGAAGGCGTGAACCTTGTCCCCCGCCGTCAGCAGCAACAGCCCGTCGCCGCCGACCGGGCCGCGCCGGTCCGCCAGCGCGCGGGCGACGCCCGCCCATGTCGCATCGTCCAGATCAAGCGCGCACGCATCGATCAGGGGGAAATCATTCCCCGAGCCATGGCATTTGACGAAATCGAACCGCATTGCCGCGCTCTAGCGCAGCGGTGCCGGTGTCGTCACCCCCGGTCGCGAGACATCTGCGAGACATCGCCGCGGACGTGTGCCAACGTACGCTGCCAGCGGGGGAATCGCGCGTGACGGTCATCTTGTTCATTGCCGTGATCGTGCTGGGCGGGCTGGTATCGCAGCTCTCCGGCCGAACGCGCGTGCTCGAGCGGCGCCTGGCCGAGCTCCAGGACCATTTGCTCACGCTGCACCAGCGCCTGCGGGCGATCGAGCCGGCGAGCCGCCAGGCCGAACCCGAAATTGCCGCAGCGCCCGAGCCGGCCGAGCCCCCCGCCGACATCCAATCGACCGCCGACGCCGAGCCCCTCGCCGCGATGCCGGCGCCGGCGCCGGCGATCGTGGCGCCGCCGGCCGCGCCGTTCGCGCCCGCTCCCGCGGAACCCGGGGATGAGCCGGCACCGGCCACGGCCCCCGCGACCGAAACGCGCGAGCCGGTGCGGATCGGGTTCGAGGCGATCGTCGGCGGCAAGCTGCCGATCTGGATCGGCGGCGCGGCGCTCGTCCTGTCGGCCTTCTTCCTGGTGCGCTATTCGATCGAGAACGGCCTGCTCGGCCCGGCCGCGCGCACGATCATCGCCGGGCTGTTCGCCTTGCTGCTGCTCGCGGCGAGCGAAGCGGCACGGCGCCTGGCCGCGACGCGCGACGATCCCCGCATCGGCCAGGCACTGGCCGGCGCCGGCATCGCCAGCCTGTACGGCACGCTCTATGTCGCGGCGGAACTCTATCACCTGATCGGCGCGGGCAGCGCCTTCGCGATCATGGTGGCGGTGACGCTCGCCGGGCTCGGCCTGGCGCTGCGCCATGGACCGCCGACCGCGATCATGGCGCTGATCGGCGGCTTCGCCGCACCGCTGGTTTCCGGCTTCGACGCAGCCAATATCGGCCCGCTGCTCGTCTATCTCGGCCTGCTCGTCGCCGCGCTGTTCGGGCTGGCAATCCGGCGCGGCTGGGTCTGGCTGGCGCTGGCGGCGTGCGGCGGCGGGTTCGTCTGGGCCAATATCCTGGTCGCGGCGGTGACGGGCGACGCCCTGGCGGGGGCCGGCGGATTCGTCGTGCTGCTGGCGATCGGCGCGACGCTGGCGCTGCCGCGAACCGGGGCAGCACGCCCCTTGCTGCGGGTGCTGCCGATGGTCGCCGGGCTGATCCAGCTGCTCGTGCTGGCCCCGGCCCTCGATTTCGGGCCGCTCGCCTGGGGGCTGTATCTTGTCCTCAGCGCCGCCGCGCTGTGGCTGGGATGGCGCGACGAAACGCTCGCGCCGGGCGCCGCCGCCGCGCTGGCGCTGGTGCTCGGGCTGCTCGGCACGGCGCTGGCGCGCCACGAACTGACCAGCGCACCGCTTGCCGCGATCGCGGTGACCGTGCTGTTCGGCAGCGTCGGGCACCTGCTCGCGCGCCGCGGCGCGCTCTGGGCGGCAATCGCGATCGGCGCCACGGCGGGGCCCGTCATCCTCGCGCTGGGGCTGGCGCATGGCCTGGTATCGGCCGGCCTGTGGGCGGCGCTGCTGACGCTCGCCGCACTGGCCGCCGCCGCGCTGAGCTGGCGCGACCGCGACCGGGCGAACCAGGCGCTGCTGCTCTCGATCGGGCTCGCCGGTGGCGCGGGCGCGGCAGCGCTGCTGTTCGGGCTGGCCGAGGCGGAGCTGGTCAGCGCGCCATGGCGCTGGCCCGCCTGGCTGGCCACCGGGGCTGCACTCGCCGCCTGGTCGCGGCGGTCGGGCGACGCGACGATCGGCCGGCTGGCGCTCGCGCCGCTGGTGGTGACCGCGGCGGCGATGGCGATCGGGTTCGAGCGGCTTGAACCCTATCTGCGCAGCATCGCGCTCGCGGCACCGATGCCGGCGCCGACCGACCTTGCGGCGATCGGCCTGCTGCCCGCGCTGCTCGTCGGCGCCACCGCGTGGCTCCTGGCGCCCGGCCGGGCGCGGATCGCGCTGGGCTGGATCGCGCTTGGCCTCGGCCTTGCCTTCATTCCCGCCCTGCTGCCCGCGCCGTGGCACACGCCGGGGCTTGCCCTCGCGACCGCGGCGCTGATCAGCTACCGGCGCACGCCGCGGCACTGGGCGCTGGCGGCCGGGCTGACGACGCTTGCCTTCGCCGTGCCGCTGCTCGCCGCGCTGTTCGCGCTGGCGGGCGGATCGCTGCTCGGCAACCGCCTGCCCTGGCTCGACCTGCCCCCATTGCTGACGATCCTGCGCGAACTGACCCTGCCGGCCGGCCTGATCGCCGCCGCCTTGTGGCACGGGCGAGTGATGCCGGGCCCGTGGCGGTCCCGCGCTACCGCGATCCTGGCCGGAATCGCGACGGTCACCGTCTATGCGCTCGCCAAGGCACCGCTCGCCATCGGCACGCCGGAGCGCTTCGAAGCGCTGGGAATGCTGGAGCGAATCGCGATCACCCAGCTCGCCTTTGCGGCAGCCTGGGGGCTGGGACGGTATCGCGCCGACCTGGGCCGCGCGCTGCTGATCCTCGCGCTCGGCCGGTTCGTCTGGTTCGACCTGATCCTGCTAAATCCGGTGCTGGTGCGGCAGTCAGTCGGCTCACTGCCCCTGCTCAACCTCGCGACGATCGATGCCGGGCTAGTCGCGGCATGGCTCTGGCCGCGCCGGCACGATCGCTACTGGCGCGGGGCGATGCTGGCCGCCGTCATCGTCGCCGTGGCCGCTGCAGTGCGGCAGGCGATGCACGGCGACGTGCTGACCGGGGAGATCGGACGAACCGAGAACTGGCTCTATTCGGCCGCGTTCCTGGCGCTGGCCCTGGCCTGGCTCGCGCACGGGATCCGCACCGGGCTGGGCGACCTGCGGATCGCAGGACTCGCGCTGCTGACGGCGGTGACGCTGAAGGTGTTCCTGATCGACGCCGCCGCGCTGGAGGGGATATTGCGCATCCTCTCCTTCCTGGGGCTGGGGCTGGCGCTGATCGGGATCGGCTGGGCCTATGGCCGGATCGCCCCCGCATCCGGCGCGCGGAAAGGCTGACAGCCGGCCCGGATCACAGCCGGACGATATAGCCCTTGTCGGGCGGCGCGCGCCCGGCGAGCTGATCGCGCCATACGCGCTGCAGCACCTCGGCGCCCGTGCCATGCTCGACCGTCACCCACTGGCCCGCCTCGCCGACGAACCCGGCCCAGCGCGCGGCGAGCGCCGCGTTGAAGGCGTCCGGCCCGATCGCACCGATCAGCGCCGTCGCCGCATCCGGCGCGAAGAACCACACGGGCGCCGGATCGGACAGGGTGCCGCCGCCCGCGCGCTCGTCATGATGGGTGACGCCCACCCGCAGCACATGCGCGAGGCGCCCGGGCAGGCGATCGTACAGCGCCCGCAGCAGATCGGCATTGCCGGCGAAATCGACCAGCACCGCGCTTCCCGGGAACGACAGGGCATCGAGCGCGTCATAGGCCAGCACGGTATCGTACAGCCCGGTCGACTCGACGAAGACGACATTGCCCGCGCCGGTGAGCCCGATGCGGCGCACCGCCGGGCTCGCGGCGCGCGCCACATGCGCGGCGGCGAGCGCCGTCTTGCTCGAGGCGCTGGTGACGATCAGCGTCTCCGCGCCGTGCCAGCCCTGGCGGCGCAGCTGATCCTCGATCAGGAAGCTGGTGGTGAACAGCGGCGCGAACAGCATCCGCGCATCCTCGCCCGCCGGATCATGCGCCGGATCGGCGGCGAGGCGGCGATACTGGTTGTAGATCGCGCTCATCGGCTGGCGATGCGCCGCCATGTCGCGAAAGCCGTCCGCCGTGATCTTCCCCGGCTGCACGATCAGGTGCGACGCCATCGGCAGATAGCCATAGACGCGCTCGCCCACCGCGATCTCCGGGTGGCGCGAGGCGATCACCCGGGCATGGCCCCAGACGGGCACGATCCCCCAGCTTTCCGGCGCCGGGAAGAAGTTCCAATAGCCGAGCTGATCGCCGACCACGGCATAGGTGACGTTGTTGGCGGTGACCGCGAAGGCCTCGATCTCGAGCAGCACCTCGCCCTCCTTCGGCTCGGACACCAGGGTCTCATTGATCGCGGTCTGCGCCAGGTCTTCCCGCCGCACCATCATCTCGCGCTTGATCGGCATGCCCTTCTCCCTCCCGCGCCCCCCAGCGCGCCCCGGCGGCATCATGAGTGCAGGCGACGCCGAACGCCAGCCCCGACCGCCGCGTCGGCACCGAATTCGGGAGCACTTGCCGCACGGGTGCGTTCGCAGGATAAGGATCAACCGATCTGGTTAGGAGAGCACCATGATCACCGCGATCCGGGAAGTGCGCCGCGCCAAGGGGCTGACGCTCGAGGACGTGGCCCGGCGCTGTGCGCCGCCAACGACCGCGCAGACCATCGGCCGGCTGGAAACGGGCATGCGCACCGTGTCGGTCGGATGGCTCAATCGAATCGCAGCCGCGCTCGGCGTGACCGCCGCCGACCTGGTGAAGCTGCCGGAGCGCGCGGGCATCGGCGTCGCCGCCGTGCTGGACGCCGGCGGCGCGCACGCGCCGAAGCGGCCATCGGCGCTCACGCCGCCATCGCCCGCGGCCGGAAGCGTCGCAGTGCTCATCGTCGCCGGGGTCGGCGACTATCGCGCCGGCGACGAACTCTGGTGCGAGACCCTCGCGCCCGAAGCCTATGCGGGCGCGCTCAACCGCGATGTGCTGGTGCCGCGCCCGGCGGGGCGCTTCCTGTTCGGGCGGCTGATCGGGCGCGAGAAAGGCAGGCTGCAGGTCCTGCCGCTCGGCGCGGGCACGCGCCAGCAGGTCGTCGCCGATCCGCCCTGGATCGCGCGCGCGGCACGGCTGATCCGGGCTTTGTGAGAGTGGTGGGCGATGACGGGCTCGAACCGCCGACATTCTCGGTGTAAACGAGACGCTCTACCAACTGAGCTAATCGCCCCGCGCTCGGGAGCACGCGTAATAGCGCCGTTTTTAGAGCGGGCAAGGTTTCTATTCAGATCTGAAAGCGGCATAAAAGAGAAACACAAGGCGTCCCAGGGACAGCAAGGAGAGCTCCGAAATGCGGCGGCCGCTCCGCCCTAAATGAGCGCAGCTGCAGCATCCACAGCCTGCAGGAGCCGATCCTGATCGCCGCCAGCCGTTCACCCGGCGTTCGAAGTGGTCGCGCTCGATGGCGCCTTGCCGATGGTCGTTCTCGAAAGCCCAATAGGGCGGATCGAGATAGAACTGCATCTCGAGCGCGGCCAAGCCTAGCAGCCGGCAGGCGCTCGCCCGCCTCGCGCCTCAATCCTTCGTGATGTTCAACTTCTGGCGCGGGCCGCGACGCGATCGCCTGGCACGGGCCCGGCTCCGGAACAGCATATAAAGACTCCCACAGGAAAGAGCGCCGAGAAACGCAAGCAATCCGACGCCGATGATCGTCTGGGCCATGCATCGAATGCTACGATCGTTCTTTTCATGAGTCCAGCGATCGAGGAGGTCATGCCTATTCCCCCTTAATGGCGACGCTAGCAAATGGACTTGTCGAAATTATCGCCATAATGGAGCCACGTGGCAGCGTAGATACAGCTTCTTGTCTTTTCATCATATTATCCGAAACAGCACAAAAATGTATCCGATACGCACTTTGTTTTCCTTCACTGCCACGTGTTTTGATTCCGGACATGGCGCGCGGTATGATAAAGATTTCGCATGGGTACGGTCGACACTCTGCTGTTCCGGAAGGCGCCGGCGAGCCACGACCTGCTCACCAAGCTTGAATTCTACCGAAGACGATATGGACTATTCCACAGTCTGGCCCGGTTCGCGGCGACCAGAGCGCGCTTTCTGTGGCCGATCATCGGGCCAATGGTCTCCGGCCCGTATCGGCGGCGATGGGCAGCGAGCGCCGATGTACCCAAACTGCTCAATCTCGGCGGCGGCAGCAACATCATCGCGGGCGCGCTGACGGTCGATGTCGATCCGCGCGCCGACTGCTATGTCGACGCGCTACGGCCGCTGCCGTTCGAAGACGCCTCGATCGACCTGATCCTGCTCGAGGAATTCATCGAGCATGTCAGCAAGGAGGCGGGTGCCCGGCTGCTGCGCGAATGCCGGCGCGTGCTGAAGCCCGGGGGCAGCATTCGAGTCGCGACCCCCGACCTGGACTGGCTCGGCACCGGGATCGTCGGGGGAACCGTCGACTGCGACCTGATGAACTCGACCTTCTACGGCCACGGCCATCGCTATATCTATTCCCGCGCGGAAATGGCGAGGACGCTCGCAGGCGCCGGCTTCGGGGCCGTGCGCCACTCTTCCTACCAGGATCCCGAATCGGCCCTGGGCTATCTCGATTCCCACGCCCGGCGCTTTGCGCACGACCCGCTGCTCTCGCAATATATCGAGGCGAAAAGGCCGGCCGGCGCGGCGTAGCGCACTGCCGGGCCGCAGCACCGGGGCAAGGCGGCGGCGGTGATAACCGGCCTTTCCGACAACCCCGGCCAATCGCGGCTTTCGATACAGGGCCCCGATCCGCGCGGGGCCCGCGGCGCAGTCTCAGGCGACGATCAGGCCGGCGCGCTTCATCGCGACGAAATAGCCCTCCATCCCGTCACGCGCCGCAGGCGAGAGCGCCATATAGGCGCGGCGCTTGTCGAACGGATCGGCCTGCCGCACGAACAGGCCGGCCTCCGTCATCTTCGCGATCCAGCGCAGCGCCGTGGTCGGCGCGACGGAAGCGGCGATGCACAGGCTAGAGACGGAAACCTGGCTTCGCTCCAATTCGGCCGCGTAGAGATCAAGCAGCATGTCCCAGGCCGGATCCTCGAACATCCCGCGCTGGAAGAACTGGTCGCGCAGGCGCCGGACGCGGATCGTCTCGCGCACATCGCGCGCCGTGATCGATTTCGGATCCACCTCCGGGAGCATCTCCTCGCCACTCTCCCCCGCGGGATCCTCCGCATCCGTCGTCATAGTCGCTTCACTCTCCCGGGTCAGGCGCGCCAGCACCTTCACAATCCGCGCCACTTCGGCGTTCAGTCGCTTCAGCCGTTCGGCATCCCGCGTCGTATCCTGCAGGCGATCGCCGGGCCGTGGTGCCATCGCCATCGCTGCCGCGGCCGCCGCCGCGCGATCGGCGACGCTGGGCGTGCACAGCAGTTCGGCCCGCCCGGCGAGCAGGTGCGCGGCGACGAGATCGATCTGCCGGTCAGTCAGCGCGATCACGATGCGCGCGCCCGCCGCCTCGGCCAGGGCGGCGATGCGCGGCAGGACCTCCTCGAGCAGCGAATCGGGAACATGCTCCGCCTCGACCATCATCAGGCCGAGCGCTGCCTGGCGATCGAGCCGCTCGACCGCGCCGGACCAGGCGACGCGCCCGCCGCCGCGCCCGCCGGCAAGCGCGACAGCCGCCTCGGCAGCGGCCCCTTCGGGGCCTTCGTCCGAAATGATCAGCGCGGGGATTCCATCAGTGTAGGTCGGACCGACCGCAGAGCGCGCCATTACTTCACCATCGCGATCCGGTCGCCCCCTCGGCCCGGACACGGACAAAAATACTCTTTCCGACGGAATGGGTTAGCCATTTATAGCTCCAATATGGAGCAAAGCGTGCGAAAACAAGCCAAATGGCATGCCCAGCGCGCGCACCGGCTTCATCCGAAACGGATGCAACGGGCTATCCAGACAGCCTCATTCGAAGGCGGCGGCGATGCCCTCGCCCTCTTCCTCGAGCAGCGCGGCCGTGGCCGTCGCAATGCCCCCGGCCCAGAAAGCGATGCCGATCCCCGCGAGAATCGCGAAGCCGATCGTCCCGACAATCATCATGATGCCGAAGGCGCCGAGCCCGCCGACATTGCCCTGCTGCAGCGCGGCCATCCCGCCCGGACCGAAACCGCGCGCGATCTCCCCGAAAAAGGGCGCGACGATCAGGAGGAGCAGTGCGAGATAGCCAAGCATCAGCATCAGGCCGAGCACCAGGAAGCCGCCGAACATCGGCCAGAAATGACCCCGGGTCAGCCGCCACGCCTCGCCGATGGCGATCCGCTCGCGGATCATGGTGAGCGCGATGCTCGGCGCGAGGCGGACCTGCAGCCAGACGATTCCGGCATAGAAGAGAAGCATCAGCACGACCGCCGAGGCCGGGATCTGCCCGAACGGCGCGGCGGACGCGTCCGGCGCCCCCGGCGCCATCGCCACGCCGGCGCCGATGAAGATCGCGAGAAGGATGCCGAAGACGACCGCGATCGCGATCATGGCGATGAAGAAGAGCAGCGCCAGCCCCACGAGCCGCACCTCGTCCATGCCCAGCCGAATGAAGGCGAAGCCGCCGTCCTCCGGCCTGAGGACGGCGCGCAGGCCGGCGGCGACCAGCACCACCAGCAGGACGAGAATGCCGAAATCGAAGAGGTAGATCGACCCCATCATCGCCATCGGATCGGGCGGGACGAACTGGCCGCCCTGCATCGGCTCCATCCGCATGCGCAGCAGCGGCAGGACGAGCAGCAGGCCCCCGACGATCGTCGCGCCCAGATAGACTAGCCCCCAGATCGCCACCGATACCGGCCGCTCGCGCACCAGGCGCAGCCCGCCGTTTACAATCGTCCCTGCCGTCAGCATCACGAATTCCCCCCTGTCAGGCCGCCTGCCGGCGCCACGAAGGGATCATGGAGCGACCTCGGCGACCTGCCTAGCCGAGGGCCTTCACGATCTCCTCGACCATCTTCTTCGCGTCGGCGAGCAGCATCATCGTATTATCCATGTAGAACACGTCGTTATCGACCCCGGCATAGCCGACGCCGCCCATGCTGCGCTTCACGAACAGCACCGTCTTGGCCTTCTCCACATCGAGCACCGGCATGCCATAGATCGGCGAGCTCTTGTCGGTCTTTGCCGCCGGATTGGTGACATCGTTCGCGCCGATGACGAAGGCGACATCGGTCTGGGCGAACTCGCTATTGATGTCCTCGAGCTCGAACACCTCGTCATAGGGCACGTTCGCCTCGGCCAGCAGCACGTTCATGTGCCCGGGCATGCGCCCGGCGACCGGGTGGATCGCGTATTTCACGCGGACGCCATGTTCCTTCAGCTTGTCGGCCATCTCGCGCAGCACGTGCTGGGCCTGGGCGACCGCCATGCCATAGCCGGGGACGATGATGACCTGCTCGGCCTGTTGCATCAGGAAGGCGGCGTCCTCGGCCGAGCCGCGCTTCCACGGCCGGTCAGTCGCCGCCGCGGCGCCGCCGCCCGAGGTGTCGCCGCCGAACCCGCCCGCGATCACGCTGACGAAGCTGCGGTTCATCGCACGGCACATGATGTAGGACAGGATTGCGCCCGACGAGCCGACCAGCGCCCCGGTGATGATCATCGCGGTGTTGTGCAGCGTGAAGCCCATCGCCGCCGCCGCCCAGCCCGAATAGCTGTTGAGCATCGACACCACGACCGGCATGTCGGCGCCGCCGATGGGGATGATCAGCAGGAAACCGATCGCAAAGCTCAGGCCGGTGACGGTCCAGAAGATCCAGGGGCTCTGGTCCTGGGTGAAATAGGCGATCAGCCCGAGAATGCCGGCGAGCACGCCGAGATTGATGACGTGCCGGCCGGGCAGCATGATCGGCTTGCCGCCCATGTTGCCGTTGAGCTTGAGGAACGCGATCACCGAGCCGGAGAAGGTGATCGCGCCGATCGCGACGCCGAGGCCCATCTCGATGCGGCTGACCGTCAGGATCTGACCGGCATCATCAGCGATGCCGAAGGCGCCGGGATTGAGATAGGCCGCGCAGCCCACCAGCACCGCCGCGAGACCGACCAGCGAATGGAAGGCGGCGACGAGTTGGGGCATTGCCGTCATCGCGATTCGGCGCGCCGTGGTGATGCCGATCGCGGCACCGATGCCGATCGCGACGAGGATTTCACCCAGCGTTGCGGTGTCGAGCTGCAGGCCCCATCCGTCGCCGATCGTCGGGTCAGGAAGCTTCGGCACATGAGTGATCAGCGTCGTCAGCACAGCAAGCGCCATGCCGATCATGCCGAACCGGTTGCCACGCTGCGAACTCGCCGGCGACGACAGCCCCCGGAGCGCGAGGATGAAGCATACGCCGGCAATCAGATAAGCCAGCGCCGCCCACGGATTGACCGTCAGACCCTCGTGCATCCTCAGCGCTCCCCCGGGTGCGGCATCAACGCACCTTCTTCTTGTACATGGCCAGCATCCGCGCCGTGACCGCGAAGCCGCCGAAAATATTGACGCTGGCCAGAACCACGGCGAGCAGCCCGAGCCATTTCGAGGTCGCCCCGCCGCCGCCGATACCGATCGCCGCCGAGGCGATCAGCGCCCCGACGATGATCACGGACGAAATCGCATTGGTCACAGCCATCAGCGGCGTGTGCAGTGCGGGCGTGACGGACCAGACGACATAGTATCCCACGAAGCAGGCCATGACGAAGATCGACAGGATCGAGATGAAGTCCATGATTACCCCTGTTTATCCCCGGCGGCGGCGAAATGGCCGTCCATGGTCACGCAAGCAGTCGCGCATTCACGATCTTGCCGTCCCTGGTCAGCCGAATGGCATCGCCGATCTCTTCATCGAGCACCGGCCGCCCCGCTTCCTTGTCCCAGAAGGCGCTCAGGAAGTTGAACAGGTTGCGCGAGAACAGCGCCGAGCTGTCCGTCGCGAGCCGGCTCGGCACGTTGCGGTGACCGACGATCTTCACGCCCGAAACCGTGACGACCTCGCCCGCGACCGCGCCCTCGACATTGCCGCCCTGCTCGACCGCGAGATCGACGATCACGCTGCCGGGCTTCATGCTGGCGACCTGCGCCGCCGAGATCAGCCGCGGCGCCGGGCGCCCCGGGATCAGCGCGGTGGTGATGACGATATCCTGCTTGGCGATATGGCCCGAGACGAGTTCGGCCTGCGCCGCCTGATATTCCGGGCTCATCTCGCCGGCATAGCCGCCCGATCCCTCGCCCTCGATGCCCGCGACATTCTCGACGAAGATCGGCTTGGCGCCGAGCGACTGGATCTGCTCCTTGGTCGCGCTGCGCACATCGGTGGCGGAAACCTGCGCGCCGAGGCGCCGCGCGGTCGCGATCGCCTGGAGGCCGGCGACGCCGACGCCCATCACGAACACGCGCGCGGCGGACACCGTGCCGGCCGCCGTCATCATCATCGGGAAGGCGCGATCATATTCAGCCGCCGCGTCGAGCACCGCCTTGTAGCCGGCGAGGTTCGACTGCGAGGACAGGATGTCCATCGACTGGGCGCGGGTGATGCGCGGCATGAACTCCATCGCCAGCGCCTCGATGCCGGCCGCAGCATAGGCATCGACGCGGGCGCGCTCCCCGAACGGGTTGAGGCTGGCGGCAAGCCAGGCGCCGGGAGCAATGCCCGCGAGGGTGGCGGGATCGGGACCCTGCACGCCCAGGACGATCTCCGCGCCGTTCAGCGTCGCGGCGCGCGTGCCCACGCTCGCGCCGGCGGCCGCATAATCGGCATCCGCATAGGAGGCCGAGTCGCCCGCCCCCGCTTCGATCGCCATCTCGGCGCCGAGCGCAGTGAATTTCCTGACGGTTTCGGGGGTCGCGGCGACGCGGCGCTCGCCCGCGGCCTGCTCCTTGAGGACTGCGATCTTCACCCGCGGCTTAACGCGCGATCAGCCAGATCACCAGCATGGCGATCAGGAAGCAGGCGACTGCGCCCCATTTCAGCATCGCTATCACCTTGTGATAGGTGACTTCGTGAACCTTGATCTCGCCGTCTCCGGCCATTGTCCTAATCCCTGTAGCCGCCCGTGGTGACGCTGCTTAGCGGGCACGACGCTGTCCCTCAAGTCCCGCCTTGGGGCGTTTAAGGGCGCTTTTACACCTAAGGTCTATGGTTACCGCAAGAACCGGGATGATTGGACAAGCGGAATGACGCGCAACGGACAGCGGCTTTTGATGCTGATCGACGACGAACCGGCGCAGCGGCGCCTGGTCGCGGCGCTTGCCGCGCGGCGTGGCTGGCGCGCCGTCTTCGCCAATGACGGCGAGATGGCGATCGCGATGCTCGGCACGCAGGACGGGATGCAGCTCGACGCGATCCTGCTCGATCACTGGGCGCCGGATGCCGACGCGACCACGCTGATCGCCGAAATCCGGCAGCGCCGGCCCGCGCTGCCGCTGCTGATGCTGACGGCCAATGGCTCGGTGGCGCACGCCGTCGCGGCGATGCGCGCCGGCGCGAGCGACTTCCTGGTCAAGCCGCTCGCCCCGGAACGCCTGCTCTGCGCGCTCGACGCGGCCGTGGCGGGCAAGGCAGCGGGCGAGCTCCGCCCGCTGACCGAGAAGATTCCCGCGCTGCTCGCCTTCGACGAGATCGTCGGCTCGGCCCCGGATTTCCGCGCCGCGCTGGCCATCGCCGCCAAGGCCGCGCGCGCGCGCGTGCCCGTGCTGATCGAGGGCGAGAGCGGCGTCGGCAAGGAAGTCGTCGCCGAGGCGATCCATGCCGCCTCCCCCCGCGGCAAGAAGCCGATGATCGCCGTCAATTGCGGCGCGATTCCCGCCAACCTCGTCGAATCCGAGCTGTTCGGCCATGAGAAGGGCGCCTTTACCGGTGCATTCGAGCGCAAGATCGGTCGGTTCCAGGAAGCCGATGGCGGCACGCTGTTCCTCGACGAGATCGGCGAGATGCCGCTCGAGGCGCAGGTCAAGCTGCTCCGCGTGCTGCAGTCGGGCGAGATCCAGCCGATCGGCGCGCGGCACACCCGCGAAGTCGATGTGCGGGTGATCGCGGCCACCAACAAGCGCCTGATCGAGGAGGTCGAGGCCGACCGGTTCCGCGAGGACCTCTATTACCGCCTCAACGTCGTCCAGGTCACGATCCCGCCGCTGCGCGAGCGCACCGGCGACATTCCCGCGCTCGCCCGCCACCTGCTCGCGCGGATCGCCGAGCAGCCGGGATTGCGCGAACTCGGCATCACCGACGACGCACTGTCGCTGCTCGGCCAGTATGACTGGCCCGGCAATGTTCGCCAGCTCCAGAATGCCCTGTTCCGCGCGGCCGTGCTCTGCGACGGCGATGCGCTGACCCGGCTCGACTTCCCCCAGATCGCGGCGCTCGGCGCGCAGCGGCACAGCGTGCCCGGCCCGTCGCCCATGGCGACCAGCGGGGGGGTCACGCTGTTCCACGCCGACGGCAATCTGCGCGCGCTGGAGGAGATCGAGGCCGATGTCATCCGCCTCGCCATCGGCCATTATCGCGGCCGCATGACCGAGGTGGCGCGCCGGCTCGGGATCGGGCGCTCGACGCTCTATCGCAAGCTCGGCGAACTGGGGATCGACAACGCGGCCGCCTGAGCCCGGCGTTACCGGTACCATCTCGCCAGCGACGAATGATATAGGCTATAGGATCGCCACGGCCCGCGGCGTGTCCGCGCGAAGCCGGGGAGAGACGCCATGCCCGATACCATCTCGCGCCGCACCCTGATCGAGCTCGGCCTCGCCGGCGCATCCGCCGCGATCGCCGGCCGGGCCGTGGCCCAGCCCGCCGTCTTGCCCGCCCCCCGCGATCCGGCCGCGCTGCCGGACGGCGAGAAGATCGGCTTCGCGGTGGTGGGCCTCGGCAAGCTCGCGCTCGGCCAGATCATTCCCGGCCTGAGGAACGCGACGGGCGCGAAGCTGGTCGCCGTGGTGAGCGGGCATCCGGACAAGGCCCGGCGCATCGCCGCCGAGAACGGCCTGCCCGCCGACGCGATCTACGGTTATGCGGAGTATGACCGTATCGCGCAGGATCCGCGCATCCAGATCGTCTACATCGTGCTGCCGAATTCGATGCACGCGGACTATAGCATCCGCGCGCTCAAGGCGGGCAAGCATGTGCTGTGCGAAAAGCCGATGGCGACCAGCGTCGCCGATGCCGAGGCAATGATCGCGGCGGCGAAAGTCGCGAAGCGCCAGCTGATGATTGCCTATCGCTGCCATTACGAGCCGCTCAATCTCGAGGTCATGCGCCGGATGCGCTCGGGCGCCCTCGGCAAGCCGCGGATCGTCGTCACCAACATGGGCCGGCAATCCGACCTGAGCGACCCGTCCGACGCATGGCGGCTCGACATGGCGATGTCGGGCGGCGGGGCGCTCGCCGACATGGGTATCTATGGCGTCAACGCCGCGCGCTACATTCTCGACGAGGAGCCACGCGAGGTGCGCGGCTGGGCGCAGACCGACCGCAGCGACCCGCGCTTCCGCACGGTGGAAGACGTGATCGCCTGGCAGTTCCGCTTCCCCTCGGGGGCGATCGCCAACGGATCGACCTCCTTCTCCTATCAGGGCACGATGGGGTACCAGATATTCTGCGAGCACGGGAAGATCACCGCCGAGCCCGGCGCCTTCTATGGCGGCAACCATCTGACGATCGACGGCATCGGAGGCGACCGCGAGCCGAAGATCCGCGAGATCGACCAGTTCGCCCGCGAGATGGACTGGATGGCCGACGTGGTGCGCGGCAGGGCTCCGATGGTCTCGCCGGGCGAGGAGGGATTGCAGGACATGCGGCTGATGCACGCGATCCTCGAATCGGTGCGGCAGGGCGGCGCGACCGTGAAAACCGACTGGGGTTATCGGCGTGCCCATGACCCGGCGGCCGTGGTAGACGTGCCCCGGCCGGTCTGACGAGGAGGCGGCGCCAATGACCGGACTACTCGCTCTGGTGGCCGCCGCGCTGTTCACGGGCGCCGCTTTCTACATCACCGTCGCGGAACAGCCGGCGCGACTCGCGCTCGACGACCGGGCACTGCTGGCTCAGTGGCTGCCGGCCTATCGCCGGGGCGCGATGATGCAGGCGCCGCTCGCGATCATCGGTGCGGTGCTGGGGGCCGCCGCATGGTGGACGAGCGGCGGCTGGCATTTCCTGCTCGGAGCGCTGCTGATGCTGACCAACCTTCCCTGGACGCTGGTCGTGATCCTGCCGGTCAATCGCCGGCTCGGCGCGATCGGGCCGGAAGACGATCCCGCACCGATCCGGCCCCTGGTCAGGAAATGGGGGTGGCTCCACCTGGTCCGCACCCTGCTCGGCATGCTGGCGACAGGGGCCTATCTGGCCGCCCTCGCCCCCGTTACCTGACGCCGCTCATCAGCGCCGCGTCCTTCAGGCCGCGCCAGACCTTCAGCGCCTGCAGCGTCTCCGCCACGTCATGGACGCGGAGCACCTGCATGCCCGCCTCGATGCCCTTCATCGCAAGCGCGATCGAGCCGCCGAGGCGCTGGTCGGCCGACGCCTCGTTCGAGAGCGCGCCGATCATCCGCTTGCGGCTGGCACCGAGCATGATCGGGCAGCCCAGGCCATGGAACAGCGCCAGACCGTTCATCAGGGCGAGATTGTCCTGCAGCGACTTGCCGAAACCAATGCCCGGATCGATCATGATCCTCGCGCGATCGACGCCCGCCGCGGCCACGGCCGCGACGCGCGCTTCGAGCCAGTCATAGACCTCGGTCAGCACATCGCCATAGCCGCTGCCGCCATGCGGCCCCTTTTTCGGGTCGGGCGAATGCATGAGGATCACCGGGCAGCCCGCGCGGACGACCACCTCAAGCGCGCGATCATCCCAGAGCAACGCCGCGACGTCGTTGACGATCGCCGCCCCCGCCGCGAGCGCCGCCTCCATCACCGCTGCCTTGCGGGTATCGACGGAGATCAGCGTGCCGCTCTTCGCCAGCCGCTCGATCACCGGCACGACGCGCTTGACCTCGTCCCCCTCCCATACGAGCGGCGCCCCGGGCCGGGTCGATTCGCCGCCGACATCGATCAGCGTCGCGCCTTTGACCGACAGGTCGAAGCCCGCCTCGGCGGCGGCGGCATCATCGACATTTCTACCGCCGTCCGAGAAACTGTCGGGCGTCACGTTGAGGATGCCCGCGACACAGGGCTGATCGAAGCGCAGCACGCGCTCGCCCAGCGTCAGCGCCGGACGCGGTGCGGTGATCCGGGCGTGGAGCTGCGCGGCATCCTCGTCCTGGCGCCCCAGCATGGCCTCGAACTCGGCGATCGGGATCGTCCGGCGCGCCCCTCGCCCGATCACCTCATAGGCGGCGAACCACGTCATCCCGCCGGCCAGCCGCGCGACTTCACCATCGCGCCCGACCGGCGTATCGACGAACTGCACGGGGCGGAGGTGGAGCGTCACGGCATGATATCCTTGCTCCCCGGCAAAGGCCGGGGAACGATCAGGGCTGGGTCGCGAGCAGATATTCCTGCCGCAACGCGTCGATCGGCCTGAGCCCGTCAGGCGTCTCGAAATGCCAGAAGGTCCAGCCGTTGCAGGCCGGCGCGCCCTGCAGGGTCGAGCCGAGCTTGTGGATCGAACCCGTGACGTCACCGCTCATCACCGAGCCATCGGCCCGCACCGTCACGCGGTATCGACGCTTCGCATCGGTCAGCACCGCACCCGCGGTGAGCATGCCGTTCTCGACGATCGTGCCGAAGGCGACACGCGGCGCGGCCTTGGGCGACTGCATCGTCACCAGCGCCGATTCATCGAGCGGCAACGCCGCCGCGATCCGCTCTTCCGCCGCCGAGCAATAGTCCGCCTCGCGCTCGATGCCGATCCAGCGCCGGCCGAGCCGCTTGGCAACAGCACCGGTCGTCCCGGTGCCGAAGAACGGATCGAGCACCACATCGCCCGGCTTGGTGCAGGCCAGCAGGATGCGATAGATCAGCGCCTCGGGCTTCTGCGTGGGATGGACCTTCACCCCGTCGCGCTTGAGCCGCTCCTGGCCACCGCAGATCGGGAATTCCCAATCGCTGCGCATCTGCAGTTCGTCGTTCAGCGTCTTCATGCTGCGATAATTGAAGGTGTAGCGCGCCTTTTCGCCCATCGACGCCCAGATCAGCGTCTCGTGCGCATTGGTAAAGCGGGTGCCCTTGAAATTGGGCATCGGATTGGCCTTGCGCCACACGATGTCGTTGAGGATCCAGTAGCCGAGATCCTGGATCGCACTGCCGACCTTGAAGATGTTGTGATAGCTGCCGATCACCCAGATTGCGCCATTGTCCTTCAGGATGCGCCGCGCTTCCGCCAGCCAGGCGCGGGTGAAGACATCATAGGCGTTGAGCGAATCGAACTTGTCCCAATCGTCGGTGACGGCGTCGACATGGCTGCCGTCCGGCCGGCTGAGATCGCCGCCGAGCTGGAGATTATAGGGCGGATCAGCGAAGATCAGGTCGACCGACTTGGCCGGCAGCGCGCGCATCGCGGAGATGCAATCATGCATGATGATGCTGTCGAGAGGCAGCTCCGCCATCGGCGCCAACGACGCCAACGGCGCCCTCGCCTCAGCTACCGGCGCTACCACTTGCGCCCTGACCTTCTCGATAACGCCCATTAAGCATGTCCCCGTCTGCAACTCGCGCGATCCCTGCGGATTCGAGACTCCCGGTCAAGCAGAGTTTAGTTAACGAATCTCCTTGCCAAATCGTTAACAAGGCGGAACATTTTGGGAAGCTGCCCAGATGTTGAGTCGAGTTATCCACAGGGACTCAACCCATGGGGTGTGGCCTAAAAGACTCACAGATCGAGATATGCCTGGGCAACGGGCGAAAAACTGCGTCGATGGAGCGGCGAGGGTCCGTGAGCGCGGAGCGCATCGAGATGCGCGCGACAGGCATAGCCCTTGTTGGAGTGCCACCCATAGTGCGGATATGATTCGGCATGCGCGATCATGATCGTGTCGCGCGTGTGCTTGGCGATGATCGAGGCGGCGGCGATCGACAGCGAGATCGCGTCGCCCGAAACGATCGCGGTGGCCGCATGAGTCCAGCGCGGCAGGCGGTTGCCATCGACCAGCACATGGCCGGGCGCCTGCCCGAGCGCCTCGACCGCCAGCGTCATCGCCTTCATCGTCGCCCAATAGATGTTGAGCCGGTCGATCTCGTCGGCCTCGACGATGCCGACGCCCACGATCGCGCAATCGCGCAACCGATCATGGAGGCGCGCGCGCTCCGCCGCCGGGAGCTTCTTCGAATCATCGATACCGCGCGGGATGCCCTTCGCCGGCAGGATCACCGCCGCCGCGACGACCGGCCCGGCCAGCGGCCCGCGCCCGGCCTCGTCGACTCCGGCGACGGGCGCGAGGCAGATCTTCTCGTGCTTGAGCGAAGGACGGGTCACGCCAGCCGCCATGACGGAAAGCGGCGATTCTCGCCAGCCTGATAAAGACAGAGGGCGTTGCCGGCGGGATCGGCGAGCCGCGCCTCGCGCCAGCCCCACGACTCGGCCACCGGCCCGGAGACCATGATACCGGCGTCGCGCAGCCGCGCGACCATGCCATCGAGATCGCCGCATTCGAGATAGATGACCGGCCTGCCCGCGATCTCGTCGGCGCGCTCGATCGACAGCGTCCCGCCGCCGGCGGCTTCGAACCGGGCGTAGCGCGGCGCGGAGGCGACGATCTGGTGCAAGCCCAAGAGCCGATAGAAAGCCGCACTCGCCGCATAGTCGGCGAGCGGGAGCGTGACCTGGTTGAGCATCGCTCCCCCCAGATCCGCGTCCAGCCGGACTGCCTGGTGGCCCATCGGGCCATGTCCGCCGCCAAGACCAGGCGCCTCGCGCAAGGCCAGCCGCACGAACACGCGCGCACGCGCGACAGCGTCGGGAAGCGACATGCCACGCCCCAGCCCCGTCGCGATGGCGCTGGCGAGGGTGCAGCCGGTCCCGTGGTTGTGACGGGTGGCGATGCGGGGATCGGCCCAGCGGACCTCGCTGCCGTCGACGAGAATCAGCCGGTCGACAATCTGCGCGCCATCGCCGTGGCCGCCCTTGATCAGCAGCGCGGCGCCGCACGCCCGCACCGCCGCTTCCCCCTGCAGCGCCGCCAGCTCGGGAAGATTCGGCGTCACCAGCGTCGCGATCCGCATCAGCCGGCCGAACGCAGCGATCGTTGCGGGATCGGCCAGCGCCGCACCGCTCGTAGCGACCATCACCGGATCGAATATGATTGGCACGGCCGGCATGGTTTCGAGGCGATCCGCCACCGCATGCGCGGTCTCGGCCGATCCGATCATCCCGATCTTGACCGCATCGATGCCGAGATCGCCCGCCACCGAATCGATCTGCGCGACGACCATTCCGGCCGGCACCGGATGGACCGCCTGGACGCCCAGCGTGTTCTGCGCGGTGATCGCGGTGATCGCCGTCATCGCGTGGCCGCCGAGCATGGTGACGGCCTTGATATCGGCCTGGATGCCAGCGCCGCCGCCCGAGTCCGACCCGGCGATGATCAGGATGCGCGGGGTCATGGCCGACGCCCACCTCCGGCGCGCGCGCGCGGCCCCGGGGGGGCTGGCATGGGTGAGGATGGAAGCACCCTCACCGTTCCGACACGGCGCGCCTCCTGTCCTCTCCCGCCGGGAAAGGGTGTGGCTGGTGACGAGCGTCCGGCCGGCCGCGTCACGCGCGGCCCTTGAACATCCGCAGCGTCGAGGCAGGATTCTGCTTCAGCGCCTTGCCGGTGCGGATCGGCCGATCCATCAACTCCCCGCCGCAATTGGCGCAGCGATCGTCCAGTGCCTCGGCGCAGGAAGCGCAAAAAGTGCATTCGAACGAGCAGATGAACGCGCCGGGCTCGTCCGCGGCCAGATCGGCGCCGCAGCGTTCGCAATCGGGGCGCATCTCAAGCATCCATCGTCTCCCGCGCACCTTCGCCCCCGTTGACCCGTCCCATCCTCAGGCAGCCGCCAGCCGCACCGCATCGCAGATGCGGTCGACCACGCGCTCGACCTGGGCGGGATCGTCGCCTTCCGCCATCACCCGGATCACCGGCTCGGTCCCGGAGGGGCGGATCACCAGCCGGCCCTTGCCGTCGAGTTCCGCCTCGGCTTCGGCGATGACCGCCTTGACGGCGTCAGCCTCGAGCGGCTTTCCGCCCTTGAAGCGGACATTCTTGAGGAGCTGCGGCAACGGCTCGAAGCGGTGGAGCAGTGCGCTGGCGGGCATGCCGGTCTCGACCAGTTCGGCGAGGATCTGCAATGCCGCCACCAGACCGTCGCCGGTCGTGGCATAATCCGAGAGAATGATGTGGCCGGACTGCTCGCCGCCGACATTATAGCCCTGCGCGCGCATCGCCTCGAGCACATAGCGATCGCCGACCTTGGTGCGGATCAGCTTGATGCCCTGCGTCGCGAGATGCCGCTCTAGCCCCAGATTGGACATCACCGTCGCGACCAGCCCGCCATTGGCCAGCCGCCCGCGGCGCGCCCAGCCGCTGGCGATCGTCGCCATCAGTTGATCGCCATCGACCACGCGACCCAGCTCGTCGACGACGATCAGCCGATCGGCATCGCCGTCGAGCGCGATGCCGATGGCGGCGCCCGACGCGACGACGGTCTCGCACAGCACCTGGGGCGCGGTGGAGCCGACCCCGTCATTGATGTTCTTGCCATTGGGCGTGGTCCCGATCGCGATCACCTCCGCGCCCAGCTCCCACAGGGCGGAAGGGGCGACCTGATAGGCGGCGCCATTGGCGCAATCGACCACGATCTTGAGCCCGTCGAGCCGGAGATGCCCGGGAAAGGTCGACTTGGCGAAATGAATATAGCGCCCGCGCGCATCCTCGACGCGGCGCGCGCGACCGATATCAGCAGAGGCGGCCAGCGGCACCTCACCGTCGATCAGCGCCTCGATCGCCAGCTCGTCCGCGTCGGACAGCTTGTAGCCGTCCGGCCCGAACAGCTTGATGCCGTTATCGGCATAGGGATTATGGCTGGCCGAGATCATCACGCCGAGATCGGCGCGCATGGACTGAGTCAGCATGGCGACGGCGGGCGTCGGCATCGGCCCGACCAGCACGACATCCATGCCGACACTGGTGAATCCGGCGACCATGGCATTTTCGAGCATATAGCCCGAGAGCCGGGTATCCTTGCCGATCACCACGCGGTGCTTGTACTCGCCGCGGACGAAATGGGCGCCGGCCGCCATCCCCACCTTCATCGCCATCGCGGCGGTCATCGGGGCCGTGTTGGTCGCCCCACGTATCCCATCGGTGCCGAAATATTTTCTTGCCATGTCGTCGCGTCCGATCCGCTATGCCAGCCGTTTGTCGTGGCCGCGTGATAGCGCCGGAGAAAGCGAAGAGCGAGCATGTCGCAAGCAACGAGGATTCTGACTGCCCTGTTCCTGGGGCTCGCGATCGGGATCGGCCTCGCCGCCTGGTCGGCGGGCGCCGCTGGAACCGGCATCCTATTCGCCCAACCGGTCGGCACCGCCTGGCTCAATGCGCTGCAGATGACCATCGTACCGCTGGTGGTGGCGCTGCTCGTGACCGGCGTCGCGGCGACCGCGGAGGCGGCGCGCGCCGGGCGCATCGCCGGCCGGGCGCTCGCGCTGTTCATCACGCTGCTATGGTTCTTTTCCGCGCTCGCCGCGCTGCTCACGCCGCTGCTGCTCGGCTGGTTTCCCTTGCCTGCCGGCGCCGGTGCCGCCCTGCGCACCGCGCTGAACGCAACCCAGCCGGTCGGCGAAATCCCGCCCTTTTCGGATTTCATCGCATCGATCGTGCCGACCAATCCGGTCGCGGCCGCAGCCAATAGCGCCTTCCTGCCGCTGATCGTCTTCACCATGGTGTTCGCCTTCGCCCTCACCCGCCTGCCGGCCGAGCCGCGCGCGCTGCTGACCCGCTTCTTCCAGGCGATCGCCGACGTGATGCTGGTGATGATCGGCTGGATCCTGTGGCTCGCGCCACTGGGCGTGTTCGCCCTCGCCTATGTCGTCGGCGCGCGCGCCGGGACCGCGGCATTCGGCGCGTTGCTCCATTATGTCCTGATCATCTCCGCCGTCGGCATCGTCGTCTGGCTCGCCTCCTTCCCGATCGGCGCGATCGGCGGGCGCGTCGGGCTGGGGCGCTTCATGCGTGCGACAGTGCCGGCCCAGGCAGTCGCGATCAGCACGCAATCGTCGCTCGCCTCGCTGCCGGCGATGCTGCGCGGCGCGGAGACACTCGGCGTACCGGTCGCCACCTCAGGCGTCATCCTGCCGCTGGCGGTCGCGATCTTCCGCGTGACCGGGCCGCCGATGAACCTCGCGGTAGCGATCTATGTCGCCTATTGGTTCGGGGTGCCGATCGGTCCGGTGCAGCTCGCGGCCGGCGTGGCCGTGGCTGCGATCACGACGATGGGCGCGGTCAGCCTGCCCGGACAGATCAGCTATGTCACCTCGATCGCCCCGATCTGCATCGCGATGGGCGTGCCGATCGCCCCGCTCGGCCTGCTGGTCGCGGTCGAGACCATCCCGGATATCTTCCGGACCCTGGGCAATGTGACGATGGACCTGGCGGCGACCGTCAGCATCTCGGCGCGGAGCGGCCCCGCCTCCGAGACCGAAGGCGATGCGCTGCTGGGCCGCGACCCGGCTTAGCCGGCCCGGCTCAACCGCGCAGTCCAGGCGTAGCCGAGCCGCAGGGCCAGAAAGTCAGCCTCCAGCCCCTGTTCGGCCGCGACCTGCTCGACCACGTTGCGCAGCGTCGCGCGCGGCGTGACGTCGAACTTGGCCAGCCAGGCAAAGAGCAGCGCGCGCCAGACCCGGGGCAGCCCGTTCTGCTGGCCGAAATCCACGATATCGAGACGACCTCCCGGGGCGAGCTTGCGCGCAGCCTCGCGGATCGCGCCTTGCCAGTCGGGAATCATCGACAAGGTATAGCTCTGGAAGATGCGGTCGAAATGCGCGACGCCGAACAGCGCTGCGGCATCGAACGCGGTCGCATCGCCCTGCGCGAAGCTGATCTTGTCCGAAAGCCCGGCCTTGGCCACGTTCCGTCGCGCCGTCTCGAGCATCGCCTCCGAAATATCGATGCCGAAGAAGCGGGCGTCCGGCCATGCCCGTGCCGCCAGGATCAGGTTGCGGCCCGTGCCGCACCCGATTTCGAGCACGCTGCCACCAGGCGGCGGGGCCAGATAGCGGATCAGCCGATCGCGGCCGAGCAGGTAATATTTGCGCGTCAGGTCATAGAAATGACGCTGGGTGCGATAGATGGCATCCATCTGCCCCGCATGATCGGGCGCGTTCAGCTGGGCGTTCCCAGCACGTAGAGATGCACGCCACCATAGATCGAGGAACGATCGCGCCTGGTGTAATCGAGCGATTCGTCGGCGCGATAGGTCCAGCGCGACAGGATCTCCTCAGGCACGCGGCCCGGCAGGATCGTCGCCGTGCCCGCCGTGCGGAACAGGACGCGCGCGCCGGGACGGGCGGTGCGGGTGATCTCGCTCCAGAGGTCGGTCAACTGCTCGTCCGTCATCCAGTCCTGCGCATCGAGCAGGATGAAGCGATCGAGCGAAGCATCCGGGCGGCTGCGCAGATAATCGGTGAAATTGGTGTGCCGCACGTCGATCCGGTCGACACGCTCGACGATCTCCGCGTAATGATCCTGCTGGAGATAGGGCGGGAGCGGCGCCGACGGTCCCTCGCCATAGCCGCGATTGAAGGCCTGCCAGGCGAAATAATTGTCCTTCAGATCGAAATCGCAGGCGAGCTTTTCGAGCCGCTCGCGCAATACCGTCGCCATCTTCTCGTCGCCGGCCAGCGCCTCATATTGGGCTGGCGGGATGCCGAGGCCGAACAGCGAGGCCGGCTGGTCGGTCAGCCAGCGGATGAAGCCCTTGTCGAACATCGGCGCGAATTCGCGGTCGAAGATCTCGCGCTGTTCCTCGATCGACGTCGCCTTGAGCAGCGCCTTGGGATTCACGCCGTTCAGCCGGGCCAGCAGGTGCGCCACGCTGATGAAATTGCCGAGCAGCCCCCGCCGGTACACGCCATGCGCGAAGCCGCCGATCCGGCGCCGGCCGATCATGTCGCGCCCTTCCCAATAGCGCCGCGTCGTCTCGTCGAGATGCGGGCGGACATAGGTGCGATAGGCGAGGATATTGGCGCGGCTGCTGGCATTGCCGAAGAAGCGATGGAACGCCTCGTAGCTGGGCAGGTGGCGTGCGGCGACCAGCTTCAGCTTGTTGAGCGCGATGTGCGCCGTATTGAGGTCGACCGCCGTGATCGCACGCGGGTTGGCCGTCAGATAGGACAGGACGTTGCAGCCGCCCGAAGCGATGGTGACGACATGGCTGTCGGGCGTGATCGCCAGCGCCTCCATGTCGACCGCCGGATCCTCCCAGATCTGGGCATAGACCAGGCCGCGAAAGGCGAAGGTGAAGGCGCGTTCGAGCAGCCCCTGCTTCGAAAGATGATCGTGCCGGTGCACGGCAGCGCGCACGGCGCGGTTCTTCGGCGATCGATCGGCGACGGCCATATATTACCTCCTGCGGATCTGCGCGATGCGGAACCCACGCCCCGCTAGGACAATCCGATGACGCTTCCATGACGGCCTTGCGTCGAAATGAAAAGGACCTGCCGGCATGGGGGTGCCGACAGGTCCGGTACGCGCGGCGCCGCAAAGGAGGGGATATCCGGCGCCTAGGTTACTCGCCTTTCGCTTGGGAGGGAAAGACGGGAGCTAATACGCACGACACCCCTTCCGGGATGCACCGCAGGCAAATTTCCCGACGATCGGGGCGTGATCGCCGCCTCGGCCATGGGGATCAGACCCGCGAAAGGGCGCCCTTCGCAACGACCGGGCCGGTCGGCAGGCCCGTGGGCGAGCCGCCGACCGGCTCGAGCGAAACCGCCAGCGTGGCCCCCGCGGCTAGGCGGGCGCGATTGGCCGGCGCCACCGTCAGCGCAGTGACCCCGGCATCGTGCAGGAGGCCGAGCGAATGCGGGACGCCATCGCCAGCGATGACCCACAGCTCGGCACTGCGCTTCGCGTCGCCCAGCGGCGCAGCGGTGAGGCGCAGGGTCGCCGCGGCGGGATCATAGACCGCCGTGACGGGCAGCCCCTTCTCGACGGGGTCGATCGAGGCGACGAGGATGGTTTCCGGAGCAGCGGCGGGCGCTGTGGGCCGCGCCTGCGGTGGCGCGCCATGATCGAACGGATGGAGCACGATCACGAGCAGGAGCGCCGCCGCGGCAACGCTGGAGAGCGCGGCCGCCACCGGCCAGAACCAGCGCCGGCCGGCGCGCGTTTCCACCTGCATCGCGGCCGGCCCGTCGATCGTCCATTCGACGCGCTCGAGCACCCCCGGCGGCGGCGTGATGGCCGGCCAGAGGTCGAACAGTTGGGCAAGATGCCGGCGCCAGCGTTCGACCTCCTGCGCGAAACCATGCTCGGCGAGCACGCGGCGCAACGCCTGGGCGCGCTCCTCTCCGTCGAGCAGGCCAAGCGCGAGTTCGGCGGCCGCCATGTCCGGCGCTTCGCCCGGGGTTTGATCGTCGCTCATCGCTCCAGGCATTCCCTGAGCCTGGCGAGGCCGCGACGGACCCAGCTTTTCATCGTGCCGAGTGGCACCTCCTGCCGCTCGGCGAGCTCGGCATAGGTGACGCCGTCGAAAAAGGCGATGCGGATCGCGTCGCGTTGCCGCGCCTCGAGTCCCTGCAGGCACGCATGCAACCGGTGTGCGGCCTCGTCAGCGAGCATCGTCTCGCTGACGAGCGGCGCATCGTCGGGTATCGGCGGCGCATCCTCGATCGGCGTGGTGCGACGCACCCCCTGCGCGCGACGCCAGTCGATCGCGCGGTTGCGGGCGATCGTCGCGAGCCAGGTGATCGGGCTGGCGCGATGGGGCTCATAGGCCCCCGCACGCTTCCAGATCGTCACATACACGTCGTGCAACACATCTTCCGCAGCCTGCCGCTCGCCGCAGATACGATAACAGATGCCGAAAAGCTTCGCCGAGGTGAGCGCATAGAGATCGCGAAAAGCCGAACGGTCCTCCTCCCCGGTGCGCACCAGCGCATCGACGAGGCGCGCCCGGGCATCGAGGGTGGCGGCGTGAGAATCTGACACCCGGCAACGCTAGCCCGCCCCGGGGGTCCCCGGCAATGCCGCATGTCCGTGGCGGAGGCCCGAGGTGCGACGAGGCGGAGCGATCGGATCGGGCTTGGTGCGGATAGGCGGTAGCGTTCGCCGCGCGCTTTGCGTAAAGGCCCGGCATCCACCGTCACCGACAAGGAGCGCAGCCCCATGCGCATCGCCATCGCTTCCGATCATGCCGCCTTCGCGTTGAAGGAGGCGCTGGTCGCGTGGCTGGGCGAGGCGGGGCATGATGTCCTCGATCTCGGGCCGCATTCCGATGCGCGCGTCGACTATCCCGATTATGGCTTCGCCCTTGCGGAGGCGATCGCCGAGGAACGGGCCGAACGCGGCATCGCGCTATGCGGATCGGGCATCGGCATCTCGATCGCGGTGAACCGCCACCCCGCCGCGCGCTGCGCGCTGGTCGGCGAACCCCTTTCGGCGATGCTGGCGCGCGAACATAACGACGCCAATATCCTTGCCATGGGCGCGCGCCTGACCGGCGAGGACATGGCCAAGGCCTGCATTACCGCTTTCCTGGCCACGGCATTCGCCGGCGGCCGCCACGCCCCGCGCGTCGACAAGCTCGGCGCCCCCAGCTTCGCGAAGGAACCCGCATGAGCACCAACCCCCGCCCCTTGCACGACGTCCAGCCCGACGGCTTCTTCACCCGCGGCCTTGCCGAGACGGATCCGGCAGTGTTCGGCGGCGTGACGCATGAACTGAGGCGCGAGCAGACCCAGATCGAACTGATCGCTTCGGAGAACATCGTCTCCAAGGCGGTGCTGCAGGCGCAGGGTTCGGTCTTCACCAACAAGTACGCCGAAGGCTATCCGGGCAAGCGCTACTATCAGGGCTGCGAGCCGTCGGACGAGGTCGAGCAGCTTGCGATCGACCGCGCGAAGCAGCTGTTCGACTGCGGCTTCGCCAACGTCCAGCCGCACTCGGGCGCGCAGGCGAACGGAGCAGTGATGCTGGCGCTGACCAAGCCGGGCGACACCATCATGGGCCTGAGCCTCGATGCCGGCGGCCATCTGACCCACGGCGCCAAGGCCGCGATGTCGGGCAAATGGTTCAACGCGGTCCAGTACGGCGTCGACCCCGTCACCCATCTGATCGATTTCGACCAGGTCGCCAGCCTGGCGCGCGAGCACAAGCCGAAGCTGATCATCACCGGCGGATCGGCCTATCCGCGCCAGATCGATTTCGCCAAGTTCCGCGCCATCGCCGATGAAGTGGGGGCGATCTTCATGGTCGACATGGCGCATTTCGCAGGGATCGTGGCGGGCGGGCTGCACCCGTCGCCGCTGCCGTTCGCCGATGTGGTGACGACGACGACACACAAGACGCTGCGCGGCCCGCGCGGCGGCATGGTGCTGACCAATGACGAGGCGATCGCCAAGAAGATCAACTCGGCCGTCTTCCCCGGCCTGCAGGGCGGGCCGCTGATGCACGTGATCGCCGCCAAGGCCGTCGCCTTCGGCGAGGCGCTGCGCCCCGAGTACAAAAGCTATATCGCGGCGGTCGTCGAGAACGCCAAGGTCCTTGCCGCCACGCTGAAGGAGCGCGGCGCCGAGGTCGTCTCGGGAGGCACCGACACTCATCTGGCGCTGATCGACCTGTCGCCGCTGGGCGTCACCGGCAAGGATGCCGATCAGGCGCTCGAGCGCGCCGGCATCACCTGCAACAAGAACGGCATCCCCAATGATCCGCTGCCGCCGACCAAGACGAGCGGCATCCGCGTGGGCTCCCCCGCGGGCACGACGCGCGGCTTCGGCCCGGCCGAGTTCCGCGAGATCGGCAACATGGTCGCCGATGTCCTGGACGGCCTGCGCAAGAATGGCGAGCAGGGCGACGCCCAGGTAGAGGTCGCCGTGCGCGAGCGCGTGCTCGCCTTGTGTGCCCGCTTCCCGATCTACCCAGAAGGAGTGTGATGCGATGAAGTGTCCGGTCTGTGATGCCGGCGCCCTGAACGGCGCCCGTTTCTGTTCGCGTTGTGGTGCTTCGATGACAGCAACCCCCGCAGACCGGCCACGCGGCGATCTGGGTTCGAGCATGGCCAAGGGGGCGATGATCGGCGCCGTGGTCGCGATCCCGGTACCGTTCATCGGCCCGATCGCCGGCGCCGTGGTCGGCGCGGGCGTCGCCGCCTACAAGACATTGTCGAAGGACTGATCGTTGCGCTGCCCCTTTTGCGGACATGAAGACAGCCAGGTAAAGGATAGTCGCCCGACCGAGGACGGCGCCGCGATCCGGCGGCGGCGCCAGTGCGAGGGCTGCGCGGCGCGGTTCACGACGTTCGAGCGGATCCAGCTGCGCGAACTCTATGTGATGAAGAGCGAGGACAAGCGCGAGCCGTTCGATCGCGAGAAGCTGCTCCGCTCGGTTTCGATTGCCGCCCGCAAGCGGCCGATCGACGCGGTGCGGATCGAGAAGCTCGTCTCCGGCATCCAGCGCCAGCTCGAGACCCAGGGCGAGAATGAAGTGCCCTCCAAGCGGATCGGCGAGATGGTGATGGAGGGGCTGAAGGGCCTGGATTCGGTCGCGTACATCCGCTTCGCCAGCGTCTACAAGGATTTCCGCGAAGCGCGCGATTTCGAGGAATTTGCCGGCAATGTGACCGAGGTCGGCAAGGGGTGAGCGCCGGGCAGGCCCTTCCCCCCGTCATCGTCCTGGTCCGCCCGCAGCTTGGGGAGAATATCGGCAAGGCCGCGCGCGCCATGCTCAATTTCGGGCTCGCCGAAATGCGCCTCGTCACGCCGCGCGACGGCTGGCCCAACCCGTCGGCCGGGCCCGCGGCGTCGGGTGCCGACATCGTGCTCGAACAGGCCCGGGTGTTCGACAGCGTCGCGGCGGCGGTGGCGGATTGCGCGCATGTCTATGCGACCACAGTGCGCAAGCGCGGCATCACCAAGCCGGTGGTGACGCCGGAGGAAGCCGGCCGCGCGATCCATGCCGCGCCCGGGCGATCGGCGGTCCTGTTCGGACCCGAGCGCTCCGGGCTGGAAACCGACGATGTCGCGCTGGCCCGCACCATCATCACCGTGCCGATCAATCCGGAATTCGGATCGCTCAACCTCGCCCAGGCAGTGATCCTGGTCGCCTATGAATGGTCGAAGGGCATGGCGCTCGCCTCGCCGCCCGAGACCGAGATCCATCCGCCGGCACCGCAGGACCATCTGGAAGGCATGATCGCCCAGCTTGGCGCAATGCTCGAGGAAACGGGCTATTTCCATCTGCCCGATCGCGAACCGGTGGTCCGGCGCACGCTGCGCACCCTGCTGACCAAGCCGGGCTGGTCGGAACAGGAAGTCCGCACCTTTCGCGGCGTGCTGAGCGCCCTGGCGGGGAAGCGGCCGCGGCGATAGGCAGCATCGACGGTGATCGGAAGCGTCGCACTTCGCCACTTTAATCGCAAATTAGTCGTACCTTTCTGGAGGGTTGCGCGGAAACTACGGTAGAGCTAGGCCTGTCTCAATACTGCGATGCAGCGAGATGTAATCGAGTCTTTTTTGATCGGGAGATCGTTCTTTCATGCGTGCGTTTTTCACCGTCGTATTCGCGCTTTTCGCCGTCGCATCGACTTCGGCCTTCGCCAAGGACCAGAAGCCTGCTGACCCCAACAAGAAGATCTGCCGTCGTGAGGCGGTGACCGGCTCCATCCTCGGGGGCAAGTCGATCTGCCACACCAGGGCAGAATGGACGACTATCGATGAGGCAAATGAGAAGGCGACCAAGCAATTCGGCGATGCAGCGCGACGCAGTGGCGGCTTGCGCGATCAGTAATTGTCGATTGACCCCGGGCGCGCTTTCTGCAAGAGGGCGCCCCTTCGCAAAAGGCCCCGCACTCCGGTGAAGCGGTGGCCCTGCCTTGTTCCAGGAATTTGGTGGAGCGATGACCGGATATTGATCGGCGCCTCCGGGCGCCGGTTTCGTTGTTGGCACTTGCAAGGAATATCACATGTCGAAGCGCTCCAGCGCCAAGTACAAGCTCGATCGCCGGATGGGCGAGAACATCTGGGGTCGTCCGAAGTCCCCGGTGAACAAGCGCGAATACGGCCCCGGCCAGCATGGCCAGCGCCGCAAGGGCAAGGTCTCCGATTTCGGCATCCAGCTGCGCGCCAAGCAGAAGCTCAAGGGCTATTATGGCGACGTGACCGAGAAGCAATTCCGGGCATGCTATCATGAAGCGGCACGGATGAAGGGCGACACCGGCCAGAACCTGATCGGCCTGCTCGAGCAGCGCCTGGACATGATCGTCTATCGCGCCAAGTTCGCGCCGACCGTGTTCGCTGCGCGCCAACTCGTCAGCCATGGCCACATCAAGGTCAACGGCGTGAAGTGCAATATCGCCTCGCGTCGCGTGTTCCCCGGCATGGAAATCACGCTCGGTTCCAAGGCGCAGGAAATGGCGCTGGTGATGGAAGCACAGAGCCTCGCCGAACGCGACATCCCCGATTATGTCGCGCCGGATGGCGCCGCCAAGGTGACCTTCACGCGCGTGCCGACGCTCGACGAGGTTCCCTATCCGGTGAAGATGGAACCGAACCTGGTCGTCGAGTTCTACTCGCGCTGATCAGCCCGCCCGGGCGGTGACGGTATTGAAGGGCGGTCCGCAAGGGCCGCCTTTCTTCATTGGCAGGCGCGCCGATCAACCCGGCGGCGGGCTCATCCCCATCGCGCTCCGCAGGAACGCATCCATCTTGTCGAGCATCCCGGCGCGGACTTCGCTGTCGTCGAGATAATGGTCGAGATCATGAAATTCGACCAGCTCAGCCTTTTTGCCCGCTCCTTTGAGCCGGGATGCCATCATGCGCGATTCGCCGATGCCGACATTCTGGTCGCGGTCTCCGTGGAACATCAGCACCGGCGCTGCGATGCGTCCCGCATTTTGGGCCGGCGATCCTTCCCGAACATGGGCGCCATGGCCGATAAAAGCATCGATGATCGCGTGGTTCGAGAAGTCTTCCGATTCGGTGCGCAGGGTCTCCAGGTCCGTCACTGGCGCTACTGCCACGATAGCCTTGAACAGGGCAGGATCGAGCACCGCTGATTGCAACGCGGCATAGCCGCCATAGGACCAACCAACGATGCCGAGCTTGGCCGAATCCGCGATCCCCTGCTTGACCAGCCAGCGCCCCCCATCGTTCACATCCCCGATTGCAACTTTCCATGATTTGAAACCGTTATGCTGGAACCAGGCCGAACCATAGCCCGTCGAGCCTCGGAAATTGGGCTGAAGCACCGCATATCCGCGATTGGCAAAGAATTGCGCAAGCCAGTCGAAGCCCCACTCGTCGCGATCGCCGGGACCACCATGCGGCATCACGATCGCGGGCAGGTTCTTGCCGTCGCTGCCGGGTGGCAGCGTCAGATACCCCGGAATCTGCGTTCCGTCAGCCGCGGGAAAGCTGATCGGCTTGACTGCAGCCAATGTCGTCTTGGCAAGTTGCGGGCGCTTTGGAAGCAACTCGCCGAGCTGGCGCGTCGTCTTGTCGAAAAGGTAATAACGCCCAGGATCGATATCACTTCCGGCGAATATCAGCAGCTTGCTTTCATCGGCGCTTGCATCGACGACATTCACCAGCGGGAGCCCGGGTAGTGCCTTAGAGAGCGATGCCGACAGCTTCTTGAGCTGGGGATCGAAGAACTCGGCCTGACGGCGCTCAGTCGCATAGCTCGCGCCCACGACCCGGTTCTGCCGGCCGATTCGGATCAGGTCATCGATATCCACATCGGCACGTCCCAATATCAGGTCTCGCTTCAGGCTGCCGTCAAGCGCGATCGAAAACAGCGCGCTATGCCCCCCATTGTCATCGAATCCGTAGACGACATTGTGCTCGCGATCGACGGCATAGGGATCGAAACCGTCGCTTACTCCACCAACATCCGTCACACGGCTGAGCGGCAGCCAGTCGCGGCTTCCCTGCTTGCGGTAGAAATATTTGATGACGGCCTTGTCATATCCTGTGCTCGTCTTCTCCCGGATACCCATGATCCGCACTGTGCCATGCCCGTCCGAGATATATTCGGCCGCCTCGAGCTTGGGGGACTCGACGACGCTCCTTTTCAGGTTGACGGTATCCACGCGGTCGACGCCGAATCCACTACGGGTCTCCGCAAGCTTGGTTCCCGTGGTCATTTCCGGAATATAATCGCGCGTCATCAGCACCGCCCCGCCGCTGTCATCGGCCAGCCAATCGATCACGTTACCGCCCCGATTGGTGAAACCGAGAGCGTTGGCGGAATCACGCGCACTGAGCAGTTTCAGATTCTTCCCATCCGAATCGATCGCGATCAGCCGGGTGAAGCCAATCGTGCCGATGTCGCTCGGGAGGATCATGTAGATGCCGCATACCAGCCGGGTATCCGTGGACCAGCGGCAATAGCTCAGCCGGTCGGGATTGCCGCTGGAGTGCAGGATCGGCTTGGGGTTGGGGTCAGCCATGTTGACGACAAACAGCGTGGCACCGCGAGCCGCAGTCGGCTGGATATAGGCGATGCTCGTCCCGCCGGGCGACAGGCTGATCTGCTGCACATCCTCGCGCGCGCCGAATTTCGCCGCAGCGTCGCTTGTCGCGAGCGCTGGCTGCGCAACAATGCCCGACACAGCGAGCATCGCCGCCAAGGTCCAGAATTTCATGCCCCACCCCGTTTTCAAGAAGTTATCCCGCATAGTAGCGAGGCCATTGCGCCGGACAACGCGATAGTCGGGCCAAAATGGTTCTTTCTCCGCCGCTTGCGCGGGCCCGGGCGCGCTGCCAGAACCGGCCGTCCAAAGAAGCCGAGGATTCCCATGATGCGCGCCCTTTTCTTGCCGCCTGTTGCGATCGCGCTGATCGCGGCAGCACCCGAATCCCCTCCTATCAACCTCCAAACGCTGAAGGACGTGACGAAGACGCTGTCGGCCGACGACATGGAAGGAAGGGCGCCCGCTACGCCGGCCGAGGACAAGGCCACGACTTATATCGTCGAACGCTTCAAGGCAGCGGGGCTCAAGCCCGGCAATCATGGCACCTGGTTCCAGGACGTCCCGCTGGTCGAGATCACCTCGCAGAACGTGTCGTCGCTCGTCTTCACGGGGGGCAAGGCACCGGTTAGCCTAGATTACCGCAAGGACATGGTGATCGCGACCTATCAGGTCACGCCAAAGACCGAGGTGAAGGACAGCGATGTCGTCTTTGTCGGCTACGGCATCGACGCGCCTGAGCGCGGCTGGAACGACTATGCCGGCATCGACGTGAAGGGAAAGACCGTCATCATCCTCGTCAACGATCCGGATTGGCAGACGACGACGCTCGACGGTCCCTTCGGTGGCCGCGCCATGACCTATTATGGTCGCTGGACTTATAAATATGAGGAAGCTGCGCGGCAGGGCGCTGCAGCCGCAATTATCGTCCACGATACCGAGCCCGCCGCCTATGGCTGGGGCGTGGTCCAGTCGAGCTGGACCGGGCCGCAGCTCGAACAGGATGCGCCAGGCGACCATATGGACCAGTCCAAGGCGATCGGCTGGATCCAGAAACCTGCGGCAGAGGCACTCTTCGCAAGCGCCGGAAAGGACTTCGCTGCGCTGGTCGCCGCAGCGAAAATCAAGGGATTCAGGGCCGTCCCATTGGGCGTGAAGGCGAGCGTCGGCTGGACCAACACGATTCGCCGGCAGGCATCGAAGAACGTGGTCGGCATCCTGCCCGGCACCGAGCGGGCGGACGAGATTGTGCTCTATTCCGCGCATTGGGACCATCTGGGCCACTGCGACGCGATAAACGGCGACGATATCTGCAACGGCGCGGTCGACAACGCATCGGGCGTCGCCGCGCTGGTGGCATTAGCGGAGGCTAATACCAAAGCTGGCGCGGCCAGGCGATCACAAGTCTTCCTCGCGGTCACCGCCGAGGAGTCGGGGCTGCTCGGTTCCAAATTCTACGCCGAAAATCCGGTCTATCCGCTGAACAAGACGGTCGGCGGGGTCAATATGGATGCGCTGAAAATATACCCGAAGACCCGCGACTTCGTGATCACCGGCGCGGGCAAGTCCGAGCTGGAGGACATGGTCAGGCCCATGGTCGAGGCACAAGGCCGACACATCGCGCCCGAACCGTCGCCCGAGCGCGGCTATTATTACCGATCCGATCATTTCAGCTTCGCCAAGCTCGGCGTGCCAATGCTTGATGGCAGCGCCGGCGAGGATCTGGTCGTAGGCGGCCCCGCAGCCGGCAAGGCGGCGTCGGATGACTACAACGACAATCGCTACCACAAGCCGCAGGACGAATATGATCCCGCCTGGGACTGGGGCGCGGCGATGCAGGACGTATCGCTCTATTACACGATGGGCCGGACGCTTGCCGATGGCCGCGGCTGGCCCAACTGGTACCCGACCGCGGAATTCCGGACGATCCGCGACAAGAGCCGCGCGGAGGCGCAGGTCAAATGACGAAGCGCCTTACCCCGCCACCCGAATGGGCACCGCACAAGGCAGTCTGGATCGGCTTTCCGAGCCATGCCGAGCTGTGGGAAGACGATCTCGAGCCGGCGCGCGCGGAAGTCGCCGCCTTCGCCCGCGCCGTCCATGCCGAAGGAAGGGGCGAGCGCGTGCTGCTGGTCGCCGCGACGGACGAGGCGGCGGGTGCGGCAACGGCATTGGCCGGGGACGCGGCACAGATCGTGGTCGAGCCGTTCGGTGATATCTGGCTGCGCGATACGGCAGCGATCGTCACCGGCGATGGCCATGCGCGGGATTTCCTGTTCAACGGCTGGGGCGGCAAATACGACCTGCCCGGCGACGAGGATATCGGCCTGCGCCTCGCGGCGCGACGCCATATCGAAACCGAGTCCTGCAACTGGGTGCTGGAGGGCGGCGCGATCGATGGCGACGGCACCGAGCTGGTCGTGACCACGGAGCAATGCCTGCTCAACCGCAACCGCAACCCCGGGCTCTCGCGCGCCGATATCGAGGCGCGGCTGGCAGCGGATCTCGGCTATACCAGCGTGATCTGGCTCGGCGACGGGTTGATGCACGACCATACCGACGGGCATGTCGACAATCTCGCGCGCTTCGTGGCGCCGGGCCGGCTCGCCATTCCGGAGCCCGACGACAATGACCCCAACTGGCTGGTCTATCAGCATGCCGCCCGCGATGCGGCCCGCCATGCGGTGGAGATCATCCGCATCCCATCGCCCGGCCGCGTGCTGCGCGGCGACGAGATCGTGCCGGCGAGCTACATGAACTTCTACATCGGCAATGCCGCGGTGGTCGTGCCGCAATATGGCGCCGCGAACGATGCAGCCGCGGTGGCCGCGATCCAGGCCCTGTTCCCGGACCGGCAGGCGATCGGCCTTCATGCCGATTCGATCCTCACGGGTGGCGGAAGCTTCCATTGCATCAGCCAGCAGATTCCCGCCTGAGGGGTGACGGGAGCGTATCCGAACCGCTAAAGGGCCGCGCATGACCGAACTTACCGTCGCCGCGTTGCAGCTCGCTTTCTCGAACGATATCGACACGAATATCGCGCATGTCTCCGACCTTGTGCGCGAGGCAGCCTCAAAGGGCGCGCAGGTGATCCTGCCGCCGGAATTGTTCGAAGGCGAATATTTCTGCCGGGTGGAGGACGAAGGCCTGTTCGCCAAGGCGAAGCCCGTGTCCGAGCACAAGGCGGTGCTGGCGATGCAGGCGCTGGCGGCCGAGCTCGGCGTATCGATCCCGACCAGCTTCTTCGAGGCAGACGGACCGCATCATTACAACAGCCTGGCGATGATCGGCCCCGACGGCAAGGTAATGGGCGTCTATCGCAAGAGCCACATCCCCGACGGCCCCGGCTATGAAGAGAAATTCTATTTCCGCCCGGGCAATACCGGCTTCAAGGTATGGCCTGGGCCCGCCGCGACGCTCGGCGTGGGGATATGCTGGGACCAATGGTATCCCGAAACGGCGCGCACAATGATGCTGATGGGCGCCGAGATCCTGTTCTACCCGACCGCGATCGGCAGCGAGCCGCATGACGCCGACCTGGACACCAGCAGGCTATGGCGCCGCGCGATGGTGGGGCACGCGGTATCGAACGTGGTGCCGGTCGTTGCCGCCAACCGCATCGGCACCGAACATGGCCAGCATTTCTATGGCCACAGCTTCATCACCGATGAGCGCGGCGACCTGATCGCCGAATTCGGCGCAGACGAAACGGGGGTCCTGGTTGCAACGCTCGACCTCGACCTCGTGAAGCGCCATCGCGCTGCCTTCGGCTTCTTCCGGGATCGCCGGCCCGACCTGTACGGGCGGCTGGCCCAGGACATCTAGGGACCAGCCTAGCGCTGCGGCGCGCCGACATCCTCGCGGACCACGACCAGCCTCGAGCAGCCATCGACGGTGCGCAACACGGCAAGCGCCTGCCTGGCGGCCGGCTCGTCGGTCAACCGGTGCACACCAGGCGTCCCGGACTGCAGCGGGGCATGGCTGAGATTCACCTTCTGGCAGACAGGCTCCGCGGGAGCCGGGAACGCGTGCCCAACCGGCGCGGCCGCGGACCAGGCGAGGAAGGCGACGATCAGCTTGGCGGTTCTCCTGATGACACCCGGGCATAGCATGGAACCGCGGCGACATCGACCGTACGGCGCCAGCCAAAGCCTCCGATTCGGCGATCACGTCGCGGCCGATATGTTTGCCCGAGGTTCAGCTTGCCCGGTACAAGAACCGGCGATGCAGAAGACCACCCACATCCTCAATGCCGCCTCGAACCTGCTGGGGATCACGCTGCTGATCATCGCCGGCCTGCACATCAGCGACCATGCCCAGAAGACGCTTGCCGACGAAGTGGCCTGGGTCAGCGCCCTGTGCTTCTGCGCGAGTTGCGGCCTGTCCTACCTGTCCATCCGGTCAGCGGCTCCGATGGATCGCTGGGACGGATGGGCCGACCGCAGCTTCCTCACCGGGATCGTGACGCTGGTCGTCGCGGTGCTGGTCCTGGCCCTCTGAAGCCTTCAGCTCGATCGCGCGGGCGAAGACAGCCTCGATCATGTCGTCGGACAGCCGGCCGGTATTCTGGTTGTAGCGCGAGCAATGATAGCTATCGATCAGGATGCGACCGTCGGGCATGCGATGCTCGGCGAGGTGACCGAAGCGGCATTTCGGCAGCCGACCGCCGAGCATCTTGACCGCCGACTGATGCGCGACCTGGCCGAGCGCCACGAAGATGCGCGCCTGCGGGAGCGCCGCGACCTGCTGTTCCAGAAAAGTGCGGCAGGTGCGGATTTCCTCGGGCAGGGGCTTGTTCAGCGGCGGCAGGCATTTCACCGCGTTCAGAATCATCGTGCCATGCAACTGCAGGCTGTCGTCCGACCGGCCCTCATAGGCACCGGTCGCGAGCCCCTGCGCGGCGAGGGCGCGAAACAGGAGCGAGCCCGATCCGTCCCCGGTAAAGGGCCGCCCGGTGCGATTGGCGCCATGCTTGCCCGGGGCCAGGCCAACCACGACCAGCCAGGCACCCGGATCGCCCCAGGCGGGCACGGGCGCATTCCACCGATCGGGATGCTCGGCGCGGACCGAGTCGCGCGCTGCGGCGAGGCGCGGGCAGAGCGGGCAATCATGCGATGGCTCGCTGTCGGGGATCGGGCTTGGGGGAAACATCCCGGGACGCTAGGCACGTCTTCGTGCCGGTAACAAGATACGCCATCGCAATCGGATCGAATCGCCGCGGGAGACACGGCCCGCCAGCGGCGGAGGTGCGCGCGGCGATGGCGGCGCTGGGCAGCACCATCGCGACCTCGCGCATCATCGCCACCGCACCGCTGGGGCCTTCGTCGCGACGCTTTGCCAATGCAGCCGCGCTGCTCGATTCGGCCGAATCGCCACGCGACCTGCTGGTGCGGCTGAAGCGGCTCGAACATGATTTCGGCCGCCGCGCCGGACGCCGCTGGGGCGAGCGCGTGATCGATCTGGATATCATCCTCTGGTCCGGCGGTGTCGTTGCGGACAGGATCTTGCAGATACCCCACAAGGCGTACCGCACGCGCCGGTTCGTGCTCGATCCGCTGGCGGAGATCGCCCCCGCCTGGCGCGATCCGGTAACGGCGCTGAGCATGCAGCACCTTGCCTGGCGCGTCCGCGCGGTTGACCGACGCCCGCGCCGCCCCTAACGCGCGTGCCTGGTCGGGCTCGTAGCTCAGTCGGTAGAGCAACGGACTTTTAATCTGTAGGTCCCGGGTTCGAATCCCGGCGAGCCCACCAGCAGCATCACCCGCGCAGGATCAGCGCCGGCGATCGAACCCCGCGACGACATCGCCCAGCGCCTGCATCAGCGCCGGGTTGCGCGTGTCCGGGGTATTGCCCAGCCGCACCACGACGATCCCGCGCCCCGGCCCGCTATCCGGGCTCGCGATGACCAGCTGGCCGAGATGGCCGTCCGCCGCGACGGCGGTGGCCGGGCCCTTGCCCGGGAACAGCGTCGCCTTGCCTTCGGCGCCGCCGGGCCGGTTGAGCCAGGTCTGCGCGCCATATTCGGCATTGGTCGGCGAAGGCGTCTTCATGAAGGCAAGCCATTTCGGCGCCACCACCTGCGTGCCATCGGCAGCCCTGCCGTCAAGCAGAAGCCCGCCGATCCGTCCCCAATCATCCAAGGTCATATGCATGATCGAGCCGCCGATCTGCGTGCCGGCGCCGTCGAACTCAAGCACGGCGCTGCGGATACCGGCCGGGGCGAACAGCCGGCTCTTGGCGAAATCGGCATAGGCCCTTGCCCGCACGCGCGGATCATGGCTGTCCGTCAGCGTTCGCGTGACGATTTCCGCCAGGATGAGCGTGGTCAGCGAGCTGTAGCGGAATTTACTGCCGGGCCTCGTCTCGAGCGGATGATCGATCGCCGCCGCCGCCATCGCACCGGTATGGCTGACGAACAGGGTCTGGTTGGTATCGGAATTCTCGACCGGATCCCCGACCTCGACATGCTGCAGCCCCGACGACATCTGGAGCAGCTGCCGCAGCGTGATCGCAGCGCGCGCATCGCCCGGCCCGTGCCATTCGGCAATCGGCGCGGCGGCATCGAGCTGCAGCCGCCCGTCGGTGACGAGCACGCCGACCAGCATCGCCGTCACCGTCTTCGCCATCGACCAGCTGATGAAGCGATTCACGTCCGAATAGCCGGGGGCATAGGCCTTGAGCGCCGGGCAGCCGTCCGCCGTCACCAGCACTGCGCGGGTTTCCGGATGATCGGAGAACAGGCGCCGAATCGGCGCCATCGCGCGGGAAAGATCAGCCCCCGGACAGGGCACGACCAGGAAGCGTGGCCTGGCGGGCAGCGGCGTGTCGGCGCCTGCAAGCGCAAGCGGCGCCAGCGCGAGAAGGGCGACCTTGCGCAGCATGGCAGGCACGATAGGGTATGGTCCGATGAAGGCAAGGCAGATCATGATCGGGCTGGGCACCGCGCTGCTGGTGCTGATCGCGGCGGCATTCTTCTATGCGCGCTCGATCACCCCGCAGCTGGAACTCGGCACCGGCTATGCCGCGCGCGTCGCCTGCGCCTGCCGCTATATCGGCAATCGCAGCCTGGAAAGCTGCCGTGCCGATTTCGAACCCGGCATGGAACCGATCCGTCTTTCCGACGATCCAGCCGGCAAGACGGTGACGGCCTGGGTGCCGCTGATCGCCAGCCGCTCGGCGCATTATGATCCGGTGCTGGGCTGCCAGCCCGAGCCGTTCCGCGGCACGGCGCTGAAGCTGCGCTAGGCAGCCAGCAGGGCGCGATCGGTTTCCTCGATCCAGCCGCCGCCAAGGACCCGCTCCCCCGCATAGAGCACCGCAGCCTGCCCGGGCGCCACCCCATATTCGGGGGCTTCGAACACCACCCGATCACCGACCAGGCGTGCCGGCACCGGCCTGGCGAGCGAGCGGACCTTGGCCGTCAGCGGACCCTGGTGATCGCCGCCGATCCAGTTGATCTCGCTGAGCCGGGCCGCCTCGACCGCCAGTGCCGCCCTGGGCCCGACCACGACACGGCGGCTCTCCGGCTCGAGCCGCACGACGTAGAGCGGCTCGGGCGTTCCCCCGATCTCGAGCCCGCGCCGCTGACCGACGGTGAAATGGATCAGGCCACGATGCCGCCCGAGCGTGCGCCCGCCTTCATCGACGATCTCGCCACTGGTATCGGCTTCCGGCCGCAGCTTCTTCACCAGCGCGGCATAATCGCCGTCGGGAACGAAGCAGATATCCTGGCTATCCGGCTTCGCCGCGACGCCCAGCCCCAGTTCGGCCGCCAGCGCACGCACGCGGGCCTTGGGCAAGCCGCCGAGCGGAAAGCGCAGATAATCGAGCTGGTCCTGCGTGGTCGCGAACAGGAAATAGCTCTGATCGCGTGCCGGATCGACCGCGCGGTGGAGCTCCGCACCGGCTGCGCCCGCAACCCGGCGGACATAATGGCCGGTCGCGAGGCAATCAGCGCCGAGATCGCGCGCGACCTGGAACAGATCGGTGAACTTCGGCCCCATATTGCAGCGGACGCAGGGAATCGGCGTGCGCCCCCGCAGATATTCGTCGGCAAAACCGTCGATCACCTGGTCACGGAAGCTCGATTCATGATCGAATACATAATGCGCGATGCCCAGCCGGTCGCACACCGCGCGTGCATCGCGGATGTCGCGACCCGCGCAACAGCTGCCGGCCCGGCCCACCGCCTCGCCATGATCGTAGAGCTGGAGCGTCACCCCGATCGTCTCGGCGCCGGTACGCGCAGCGAGCGCGGCGACGACCGAGCTGTCCACCCCGCCCGACATGGCGACGACGATGCGCCGCCCCGCCAAAGCGCCGTCCGACCCTGCTCCAAGCTGGAAATCACCCTCGTCCATCATCGGCGCCAGATAGGCGCCCCGAGGGCGCGATGCAAAGCGCAACCCCTTTCCAAGGCATTTCGACGAGCTTTACCGGAACTTCAGACCCTTTCGCTAACAAGGGCCCGATCGAGTCTCCGTCGCCGGAAAGGGCGCCATGGATCTGAGTTTTTCCCGTTTCGAGGCGGACGCCAGCGTCACCGTCCTGCCGCCGGACCTGGCGGTACTGATGGTGGGGATCGCCGCGCGCCAGGCAGCCAGCCCGACGGCGCTGGTCCAGACGCATCTGGTGCCCGCCCTCAGCCATGCGAACTGGTTTGCGCCGGAACATGGCGCGTTCAATCGTGCGGTCGCGGAAATGCTAACGAGAGACAAAGAAGGAATGAACTCGCCGTTTACCGAGCCGCTTTAGCCGGCGTTCAAGTCCGCCGGTATAGTGAGAGTGCAGAGCAGAGAGGGGGCCCCCCGCCCCGATCGAGGTTGAGAATGATCGAAAACCAGAAGATTCGCCCGGCCAAAGTCATCGGCCCCCTTGGCGAACCATTGACGTTGGACACCCTGCCGCCGCCGGAGACGACGCGCTGGGTGGTACGCCGCAAGGCCGAAGTGGTCGCCGCCGTGAATGGCGGACTGCTGTCGGTCGACGAGGTGTGCGACCGCTACGGCCTGACGGTGGAGGAATTCGCCGGCTGGCAGCGCGCGATCGACCGGTCGGGCATGCCCGGCCTGCGCGTCACGCGGATCCAGCACTACCGGTCGCTTTACGAGCGCCAGCAGAAATATTGATCCCGCGCTGCGAAGCGCCACGAACCGAACACCGCCGTCGCCGCCCTGCCCCATGCAGGGCTGCGGCGGCGGTTTCCTTTCATCCGCGACACGCCAGCGGAACAAATTCCTGCAGTCATGAGTCTTTCCAGTCCGAACCCGGACTCGCCGGGGCTAACGGAGGGAAGAAAATGGGTATCATTATCTGGCTCATCGTCGGCGGCGTTGTCGGCTGGCTCGCCAGCATGGTCATGCGCACCGACGGGCAGCAGGGCATCCTGCTCAATATCGTCGTCGGCATCATCGGATCGGTCATCGCCTCGTTCCTGTTCGGCGGCGGGATCAATCAGATCATCACGGTTACTACCTTCGTCTATTCGCTGATCGGCGCGATCATCTTGCTCGCGATCGTCAATCTGGTTCGCCGCGGCACCGTCCGCTAAGGCGATACCCTGCGCGCGAAAGCGGGCCGCCCGGGCAACCGGGCGGCCCTTTTCGTTTCTACTTCAGCAGGAAACGGACATTGACCGTGACGGTGACATCGGTTTCGCCTGCCGCGATCGCGGTCGATGCGTCCGCCTTGGCGCGCGCATACAGGATCGGCTGCGGCGTGCTGCCGTCATTCTGGCCGTTCTCCGAGATCGACAGGATCCGCGAAACGCTGAGACCGGCCGCCCCGGCATAAAGCTCAGCCCGGGCGCGGGCGCGCTTGACCGCATCGGCACGCGCTTCGTCCAGCGCCGCATCGGGCTGGTCGATCGACAGGCTCGGTCCGTCGATCTGGTTTGCACCCTGCTTCACCAGCGTATCGAGGATCGCACCCGCCTTCGCGACGTCCCGAAAGCGGATCGCGACTGTATTGGTCGCCTGATAGCCGGTGATCACCGGCGCCTGGCCGTCGGCATAGCGATATTGCGGGCTGAGCCCGACATTCGCCGTGCGGATATCGCGCGGGGCAACGCCGGCACGCTTCAGCGCATCGAGCACCGCGGCGATGCGCTGGGCATTCTCGCCCAGCGCAGCGGCAGCAGTGGCGCCCTGGGTCACGACGCCCGCGCGGATCGTGGCGACATCGGGAACCCTTGTCGTCCGCCCTTCGGCGGCGACCTCAAGGACGGCGCCGTCAGTAATGATCGGCGGGGCAATTTGTGCCGCCGCCGGCGCGAGGGTGAGCGGCAGGGCCGCGAGCGCTGCGGCGGTCGCTAAATAACGCATCTTCATACTCCCGTATCGACCGGGCCGGTTGGCCCGCCCACCCGTCTTGCCGGCGATCAGGTCAACCGAAGCTGAACGGCCACCGGAGAATTCAGCGCACCCGGCGCGTCATCACCACGCGGTACAGCGCCAGCAGGACGATCGCCCCCACCGTGGCCGCGACATAGCTCTCGATGCCCCTTTCGATATGCAGCCCCATCATCGGCGAGAGATAGCCAGCCAGCAGCGCCCCGGCGATGCCGATCAGAATCGTCACGATGAACCCGCCCGGATCCTTTCCCGGCATGATGATCTTGCCGAGAACGCCTGCGACGAGACCAATGAGGATCCAGCCGAAAAAGGTGTTGTGCAGAAGCATCGCTCACTCCCCTAGATTGCGGTCCGCTGCGCGAGACCGGACGCGAACCTCGCGCCCATGCCGGCGATATGCAACCGTTTCCTTACCATAACGGCGCGATCCCCTTGCGAAAATCGGCCGAAACGGCCATGCCCCGCCGGCAGAAAACGACCCCTTGAGGTCGGTGACTTATTTCTCTAATACAGTCCGACACCAAAAACGGGCGCCAACAGGGGCGGGACGGGAAAGTGACGCATATGAACTATGGGCAGCCGACCTTCGGAAGCGACGATCACCTCGCCCTGCCCGGCGGGGAGGAGCGTCCGAATCGCCGCCGGTGGATCATCGCCGCAGTCGTCCTGGCGGTGCTGGTCGTCGCGCTGATCGCCTATGCCCTGTCGAGCGGCAAGAAGGACGGCGCCGCCACGGCCGATGCCGGCAAGGTAGAGCAGCTGCCGAGCGTGTCGGTGTCGGTGCCCGGCCGCCAGGCGGCGGCGCGCATCATCTCCGCCACCGGCACGCTTGCCGCGCGCCGCGAGATGCCGGTGGGCGTCGCCGGCGAAGGCGGCATGGTCACCCGTGTGCTGGTCGAGCCGGGCCAGTGGGTCAGCGCCGGGCAGGTGCTGGCGACGGTCGACCGCGCGGTACAGACCCAGACCGCTTCCTCGCTCGCGGCCCAGGTCAATGTCGCGCGCTCGGATGCGGCAATCGCCCAGTCCGAACTCGATCGCGCCCAGGCGCTGGTCAATCGCGGCTTCATCTCCAAAGCCGATCTCGAACGCAAGGCAGCAACCCGCGATGCGGCGGCGGCGCGGGTCCGCGTCGCCCAGGCGCAGCTGGCCGAGCAGAACGCGCGCAACGGCCGCCTCGATATCCGCGCCCCGGCCGCGGGGCTGGTGCTGACGCGCAGCGTGGAACCGGGCCAGATCATCGGTTCGGGCTCCGGGACCCTGTTCCGCCTCGCCAAGGGCGGCGAGATGGAAATGCGCGCCCAGCTGAGCGAGGCCGACCTGATCGGGTTGCCGGTCGGCGTTTCGGCCAAGGTCACGCCGGTCGGCGGCGACACGGCCTTTACCGGCCAGGTCTGGCAGGTGTCGCCGGTGATCGATCCGCAGACCCGCCAGGGCATCGCGCGCATCGCGCTCAGCTACAACCCGGCGCTCCGCCCGGGCGGCTTCGCCTCGGCATCGATCCAGCAGGGATCGACCGACGTGCCGCAGCTGCCGAACTCGGCGATCCAGAGCGACGACCGTGGCAATTTCGTGTATGTCGTCGACAGCGACAACAAGGTGGCGCGGCGCGCGGTGAAGATCGGCGAGGTTTCCGACAGCGGCGTCTCGATCGTCGAGGGACTGGCCGGCAATGAGCGGGTCGTGCTGTCGGCGGGCGCCTTCCTGAATCCGGGACAGAAGATCAAGCCGATCCTCCAGAAAACGCAGGGCTGAGTGCAATGAGCTTCCGGAACATCTCCGCCTGGTCGATCCGGAATCCGGTTCCGTCGATCGTGCTGTTCTTCATGCTGACGGTCGCCGGCATCGTCAGCTTCAGCACGATGGAGGTGAACAACAATCCCGACATCGATTTCCCGGTGGTGATCGTGCAGATCAGCCAGCCGGGCGCGGCGCCGACCGAACTCGAGACCCAGGTCACCCAGAAGGTCGAGTCCGCCGTCCGCAGCCTGCAGGGTATCGACGAGATCAATTCGACCGTCACCGAGGGCAGCTCGGTGACGATTGTCCAACTCAATATCGGCACGCCGATCGACCGCGCGGTCGAGGACGTGCGCAGCGCGATCCAGCAGGTCCGTTCCGACCTGCCCGACGGCATCCTCGAACCGCAGGTCTCCCGCGCCAACACCTCGGGCGACGACCTGGCCAGCTATGCCGCAATCGGCACCGACATGACGATCGAGCAGCTGAGCTGGTATATCGACAATAATGTGTCGAAGGAGCTGCTGTCGGTTCCCGGCATGGCGACCGTCAGCCGCAATGGCGGCGTGAACCGCGAAATCCGCGTCATCCTCGATCCGGCCAAGCTTCAGGCGCAGGGCCTCACCGCGAGCCAGGTCAACCAGCAACTGCGCCAGGTGAACCTGAACGCAGCCGGCGGACGGGCCGAAATCGCCGGATCCGAGCAATCGGTGCGCGTGCTCGGCAATGCCAAGAACGCCTATGACCTGGGCCAGACCCAGATCGCGGTCGGCAATGGCCGCTCGATCAAGCTCTCCGATATCGCGCAGGTGCGCGATCTCTATGCCGAGCAGCGCTCCGCATCGGAGATGAACGGCCGGCAGGTGCTGAGCTTCGACTTCCAGCGCTCCAAGGGCGCATCGGACGTGTCGGTGTACAAGGGGGCCAAGGAAAAGCTCGCGGCGCTCGAGAAGCGCAACCCGAAGGTCCATTTCCAGCTGATCTTCGACCAGGTCAAATATGCCGAGATGCAATATCACTCGGCGATGGAAGCAATGGTCGAGGGCGCGGTGCTCGCCGTCATCGTGGTGTTCCTGTTCCTGCGCGACTGGCGCTCGACCGTCATTTCCGCGCTGGCCATCCCGCTCTCGGCGATCCCGACCTTCTGGTTCATGGACCTGCTCGGCTTCAACCTGAACCAGATGACGCTACTGGCGCTGAGCCTGGTGGCCGGCGTGCTGGTCGATGACGCGATCGTGGAGATCGAAAACATCGTCAGACACATGCGCATGGGCAAGAGCGCCTATCAGGCGGCAATCGACGCCGCCGACGAGATCGGCCTCGCCGTGCTCGCCACCACCATGTCGATCGTCGCGGTGTTCCTGCCGGTCGGCCTGATGCCGGGCGTCTCGGGCCAGTTCTTCAAGAATTTCGGCCTGACCGTCGTCGTCTCGGTGCTGATGAGCCTTGCGGTCGCCCGCCTGGTGACCCCGATGATCGCCGCCTATTTCCTCAAGGCCCATGGCCAGGCGAAGCATGGCGAGGGGCGGCTGATGGACATGTACATGTCCACGCTGAAATGGACGCTGAACCATCGCTGGTCAGCGGTCGTCGGCGGCGTCGTATCCTTCGCGCTGACGGTCTACCTGTTCAGCGTGCTGCCGATGACCTTCCAGCCCGACCAGGACCAGGATTCGAGCACGGCGACGATCGAGATGGTGCCGGGCACGACGCTCGCCGAGACCAAGCTGGTCGTGCGCAACGTCGCCGATTTCCTGCAGAAGCAGCCCGACGTCGAATCGGTCTATTCGCGCGCCTTTGTCGGCAACGGCCGGGTCACGGCGATCTTCAAGCCCAAGAAATCGATGAAGAGCACGGATTTCGAGCGCTCGCTCGCGCCGACGCTCGCGAAGATTCCGGACGCGCGCGTATCGTTCCGGTCGAGCAATGGCTGGGGCGGCAGCGGCCGCGACCTGACCGTGACGCTCGGTGGCGACGATCCTGCGCTGCTGACCGCGACGGCGATCAAGATCGTCGACCAGATGGCGAAATTGCCGGCGATCGTGGCGCCGCGCATTACCGGCGACCTGAAGCGGCCGGAGATCGTGATCGCACCGCGCATGGACCTGGCCGCCAGCCTCGGGGTAACGACCCAGGCATTGTCCTCGGCGATTCGCATCGCGACGCTGGGCGACATCGACCAGAACAGCGCCAAATTCTCGCTGTCCGATCGCCAGATTCCGATCCGCGTCGCGCTCGACCAGAATGCCCGCCAGCGGCTGTCGACGATCCAGAACCTGCCGGTCCAGACCGCGAACGGCGGATCGGTGCCGCTCAGCCTCGTCGCCGAGATCGGGTTCGGTGCCGGGCCGACCAAGATCGACCGCGTCGCGCAACAGCGCCAGATCACGATCGGCGCCGATCGCGGCAATGGGCCGGACGGCAAGCAGGTCGTCTCCAGCGTCGCGATGAAGCAGATCCACGATCTGCCGGCGATGAAGAACCTGCCGGTCGGCATCAGCGAACTGACGCTCGGCCAGGCCAAATGGCAGGCCGAGATGGTGAACAACTTCCTCATCGCGGTGGCGGCGGGCGTCTTCCTCGTCTTTGCCGTGCTGGTGCTGCTCTATCGCCGGCTGCTGCCGCCCTTCGTCAACATGCTCTCGCTGCTGGTCGCGCCGCTCGGCGGGCTCATCGGCCTCCTCATAACGAACAATCCGGTGTCGATGCCGGTCTATATCGGCATCCTCATGTTGCTCGGCATCGTCGCCAAGAACTCGATCCTGCTGATCGATTTCGCACTGGAGGAGATGAACAAGGGTGTCGAAACCGCCGCCGCCATCATCGATTCGGGGCACAAGCGCGCCCAGCCGATCGTGATGACCACGGTGGCGATGGTCGCCGGCATGGTGCCCACCGCGCTGTCGCTGAGCGGCGACGGATCCTGGCGCGCGCCGATGGGCATCGTCGTGATCGGCGGCCTCAGCCTGTCGACCGTGCTGACGCTGCTGATCGTGCCCGCCAGCTTCAGCCTGGCGGTCGGCATCGAGCGCTGGATCGGGCCGAAGCTCGGCCGCCGGCTGCTCACCTATCGCCCCGGCGACGACGGGCGCCCGGTGATCGACCATGACCCGACCCCGCCGCGCCTCGGCGGGAAGCCCGGAGCGATCCTCTATCGGCCGGGCGACGACGGGCCCCAGCCGGCGGAATGATGCGTGGTCCGGCCCGATCCGGGACGGGATCGGACCACAAATCGACTTCGGACTTGAACAATCCCCGCTTTCGGGGATTGTTTCGGACATGAACCTGCTCGCCCGACCGCCCCGCAATGGCGAAACCATCCCGGCGGGGCTGCGCCAGATGCGCTGGATCGCCACCGGGCTGCTGATCCTGATGGCCGGAATCTTCCTCGCCGCCCGTGCGCTCGCCCCCGTGCACCCGGCAATCGGCTTCGTGCGGGCCTTTGCCGAGGCAGCGATGGTCGGCGGCCTGGCCGACTGGTTCGCAGTCACCGCCCTGTTCCGCCACCCGCTCGGCCTGCCGATCCCGCATACGGCGATCATCCCGCGCAACAAGGACCGCATCGGCGAGACGCTCGCCGCCTTCCTTCGCGACAATTTCCTCATCCCGGGCGTCGTCGCGCGACGGATGCGCCAGCTCGACGTGGCCGGCGCTGCAGGGCGCTGGCTGGCGAGCCCGGCGGGAACCCAGGGGCGGCTGCGCGTGGGGGCGTCGCGCCTCGCGGCGGACATGCTGGACGCGTTCGACCAGCAACGCCTTGGCGGCATGGTCAAGACCACGATCGGCCAGCGCCTCCGCGCCCTCGAAATCTCGCCCCTGCTCGGCCAGGCGCTCACCGCCGCCATCGCGGAAGGACGACACGCACCGCTGCTCGACGGGATCATCCGATGGGCCGCCAAGGTGCTCGCCGCCAACGAGCACATGATTCGCGCCATCGTGCACGAGCGCGCCGGATCAGTGATGCGCTGGACCGGCCTCGACGAAACGCTGGCCAACAAGATCATCGACGGGCTGGACAAGCTGCTGGTCGACATGGCCGAGGATCCCGCGCATCCGCTGCGCGCCAAGGCCGAGGAAGGCCTGGCGTCGCTTGCCCAGGACCTGCAGCATGACGAGCAGATGCGCGAGCGGGTCGAGGGGCTGAAAGCCGAGATCATCGACAATCCGGCGATGCAGGCCTGGCTGGATGGGCTGTGGGAGCAGGCGCGCGCGGCGCTGCTGCGCATCGCGCGCGATCCCGATGCGGCACTGACCGGCCAGCTGGGCGATGCGCTGCGCCAGCTCGGCGGCACGCTGCAGCAGGATCCGATGCTCCGCGCGACGATCAACCGTTTCGTGCGCCGCGCCACGGTGGGCATGGCCGCCGATTATGGCGACGGGATCGTCCGCCTCGTCTCCGAGACGGTACGCGGCTGGGATGCCCGCACGATCACGCGCCGCCTCGAGAATGCGGTGGGGCGCGACCTGCAATATATCCGCGTGAACGGCACGCTCGTCGGCGGCCTGGTCGGCCTGCTTCTCCACGCCGTGGACGTGCTGCTGTGAGCCGCTATCGCTCCCAGTCGACGATCGGCCAGCCGCGCTCGCGCGCAAGTGTGCGCAGCGGCCCGTGCGCGTTGACCGCAAACCCTTCGTCCGCCCAGCCGAGCACGGGCGCATCGGACACATGATCCGAATAGAAGCGCACGTGCGTGTCGGCGCGATCGATACCCTGCGCCGCCATCCACGCCTCGATCATGCGCAGCTTGCCGGGGCCGTAGCAATTCTCGCCCGAGATGCGCGCGCGCAGCATCTCGTCGAGATGCTCCACCTCGGTTGCGACGACATCGTCGAAGCCGAGGCGCTCGGCGATCGCCGCGGCGTAGAAGCGGTAGGACGCGGTCGCCATGACCAGACGGTAACCGGCCGCGCGATCGGCCGCGATCTGTGCGCGCGCGCCGGCGAAGACCCCGGTGGCGACGACCCGATCGGCAAAGCTGCCGGCGACGCGCCGCGCATCGGCGATGTGCAGCCGATGCCCGAGCAGGAGACGTTGAGTCATCTGCTTGAGCTGCGCCCGGTCGATCGCCTTCAGCGCATAGGCAGCGGTCGCGAGCCCTGCGAACGGCAACAGGGCGAGCCGCCACGGCGCTTCGCTGCGTGCCGTGCGGACCAGGAAGGACATCCAGGTCGGCGCATGGGTGATCGTCTTGTCCATGTCGTAAATGGCAAGCTTGTGCGAGGCGGGCGTTTCCATCGGTCCATCCTATGCACGGCGCGGCTTGCCGATCCAGCGCGATTGCACCAATGGTGCCGCATATGACTGAGATGGCCGCTTTCTCGCACGAACGGGCCGCCGGCGGCGACGTCCTGCGATTCACCGGCGATCTCTCGCTCGCGCAGATCGGCGACCTGCCCGAGCGGCTGCGCGGCTATGACGGCCCCGTCGACCGGATCGACCTTAGTGGAATCAGCCGGATCGACACGATCGGCGCCTGGCTGGTCCACCGCTTCGCCATGCAGCGCGGCGCGAAGATCGAGGGCCTCAACGCCGACAGCAAGCATCTGCTCGAACAGGTCGAGGCCGCCGACCAGCCGGTCGCGATGCGGCCCGCTGCGGAGATCGGCTTCGTCCGGGTCGTGGGCGAGATCGGCGATGCGCTCGTCATCGGGATCAAGACGCTCTACGGCCTGCTCGGCTTTCTCGGCGCCACCGTGATCGCGTTCGGCAGCGTCATCAAGCATCGCCGGTTCCGACTCAATGCAACTGTCCAGCGCTTCGAGGTGGTCGGCGTGACCGCGCTCGGCATCATCGGGCTGATGAGCTTCCTGATCGGCATCGTCATCGGCCAGCAGGGGGCAGTCCAGCTCCGGCAGTTCGGCGCCGAAGTGTTCACGATCAACCTGATCGGCCGCATCACGCTGCGCGAACTGGGCGTGCTGATGACGGCGATCATGGTCGCGGGCCGGTCCGGATCGGCCTTCGCCGCACAGATCGGCACGATGAAGCTGACCGAGGAGATCGACGCGATGCGCACGATCGGCGTATCGCCGATGGAGGCGCTGGTGCTGCCCCGGGTGATCGCCGCGGTCGTGATGATGCCGCTGCTCGGCTTCTACGCCTCGCTGATCTCCATCATCGGCGGCGGGCTGTTCTGCTGGATTTCGCTCGGCATTCCCCCGATCACCTTCGTCCAGCGCATCCGCGAGGTCGTACCGATCACCGATCTCTATGTCGGGCTGGTCAAGGCACCGGTATTCGGGGCGATCATCGCGATCGCCGGATGCTTCCAGGGCATGCTGGTGGAGGCGGATGCCGAGCAGGTCGGCATGCGTACCACCTCGGCCGTCGTGCAGGCGATCTTCCTCGTCATCGTGCTCGACGCGTTCTTCGCGGTGTTCTTCACCTGGATCGGCTGGACATGACGCCCTCGCACGACGACGAGGTCGTCATCTCGGTCCACGGCCTCAAGAACAGCTTCGGCGAGCAGATCGTGCATGAGGGCCTCGATGTGGAGGTGAAGCGCGGCGAGATCTTCGGCGTGGTCGGCGGATCGGGCACGGGCAAATCGGTGCTGATGCGCTCGATCATCGGGCTGCAGGTGCCCGACGAAGGCGAGATCACCGTATTCGGCGAGAATACGATCGACCGCGACGAGACCGACGCGACCAATATCCGCAAGCGCTGGGGCGTGCTGTTCCAGGGCGGCGCGCTGTTCTCCACGCTGACGGTGGCGGAAAACACCCAGGTGCCGCTGCGCGAATTCTATCCGGGGCTCGGCCAGACGCTGCTCGACGAAATCGCCGCCTACAAGGTCGTGATGACCGGCCTGCCCCCCGATGCGGGGCCGAAATATCCGGCCGAACTGTCCGGCGGGATGCGCAAGCGCGCCGGCCTGGCCCGCGCGCTGGCGCTCGATCCGGAACTGCTGTTCCTCGACGAGCCGACCGCCGGCCTCGATCCGATCGGCGCCGCCGCGTTCGACGAGCTGATCGCCTCGCTGCAGAAGACCATGGGGCTGACCGTGTTCCTGATCACCCATGATCTCGACACGCTCTATGCGATTTGCGACCGGGTCGCAGTGCTTGCCGACCAGAAGGTGATCGCTGTCGGCACGATCGACGAACTTCTCGCGTTGGACCATCCGTGGATCCAGGAATATTTCAAGGGCCCGCGAGGCCGGGCCGCCACGGCGACGCTCGAACACCAGCGGCACACGGCGGCATCCGCCGACAAGACAGCCAAGACAGGGGCTAGCGACTGATGGAAACCCGTTCGAACCATGTCCTAGTCGGCAGCGTCGTGCTGATCCTGCTCGCGGTGCTGGCGATCTTCTTCGTCTGGATCGCGCGGTGGAATTCCACGGCGGAGAAGGAATATGACATCTTCTTCAAGCAGTCCGTCGACGGCCTGAACAAGGGCTCCGCGGTCGCTTTCTCGGGCGTCCCATCAGGCCAGGTGAAGGAGATCGCGCTGTGGAAGCCTGATCCCCAGTTCGTCCGCGTCCGCATCAGCGTCAACGACGAGACCCCGGTGTTGCAGGGCACGACCGCGACGATCCAGGGCGTCGGCTTCACCGGCGTCAGCCAGATCCAGCTCGACGGTGCGGTGAAGGGTGCGCCGCCGATCGGCTGCCCCGAAGTCCATCCGGAGATCGACTGCCCCTTCGGGGTGCCGGTGATCCCGCCGAAGCAGGGCGGCCTCGGCGCGCTGCTCAATTCCGCGCCGAAGCTGCTCGAGCGCCTGTCCACGCTGACCGAGCGGCTGACTGAATTGCTGTCCGACAAGAACCAGAAGTCGATCAGCGGCATCCTTGCCAACACCAATCGCCTGACCGGTGCGCTTGCCGACCGCGGCCCGGAGATCGCCGCCACCATCGCCGAAACCCGCATTGCCATCCAGAAAGCCGGCGACGCGGCGCAGCAGATCGGCGAACTGGCCGGAACGACCAATGCGCTGATCAAGGACGATGTCCGCCCCGCGACGCAGAACCTGACCAAGGCAGTCGCTGCCGCGCAGCACAGCATGGAAACGCTCGATGCCGCGATCGGGGACGCGCGCCCCGGAATCCAGACCTTCTCCAAGCAGACGCTTCCCGAAGTCGGCCAGCTCGTCCGCGACCTGCGGCAGATGTCGGCCGCGCTCACCTCGGTCGCGGAGAAGATCGATCAGGGCGGTGCCGGCGCGCTGGTCGGCGGACCCAAGCTCCCGGACTACAAGGGCAAGAAGAAATGAGGCTCCCGATGCGCATCCGCACCTCCAGGCCCCTGCTCGCGCTGACGGCGCTGGCCCCCCTCGCCGCCTGTGTTAGCTTCAGCGCAAAGCCGCCGCCCTCGCTGCTCACCATCAGTTCGGCGGCATCGGTGCCGGCGGGCCAGACGCGGTCCTCCGCCGATGTGCCGACCATCACGATCATGGTACCGGCGGTATCCCAGGCGCTCGCGACGACGCGCGTGCCGGTGCAGACCAGCGCGACCGACCTCGCCTATATCGCCAACGCCCAATGGGTGGAGCCGCCCGCCCGGCTGTTCGCCCGGCTGCTATCGGATACCGTCGCGGCGAAGACCGGCCGCGTCGTGCTCAGCACCACCCAGTCGATCGCCGATCCCGGCGCGCGCCTGACGGGCGAGCTGCGCGCCTTCGGGTGGAGGCCGGATCGAACCAGGCGGTGGTCGTCTTCGACGCGGCGCTGATGCGCCAGCAGGGCAACGTGATCGAGAAGCGGCGCTTCGAGGCACGCGTGCCCGTCAGCGAGATCGCGGCCGGCCCGGCCGGCGTATCGATCAACCAGGCGGCGAACCAGGTGGCCGGCGAGGTGGCCGACTGGGTCGGCCGCTGAGCGCCGTACCGGGCCTCCCACCGCCAACCTCCCGGCTATTGCGTCCCGGCCCGCCGCGTCGCGAGCGGGAGATCGCAGATATCGATGCCGCCAAAGCCGATCATCGGGGCGGCGGGGTTTTCGCGCAGCCTGATATAGGCGGCGAAGCGGGGGTTGTCGGTCGACCGATATTCGAACCTGGGGCGTTCCGCCGGCGGCACGTCGCTGGCGAGCCGCACCGACAAGATCCCGGTCCGCTCCTCCCCCGTCGCGTAGAAGCCGTCGGCTGCCGCAGCGCGCGGCATGGCTGACATATATTTCATGCCCTCGATGATCCGCCCCACGACCGTGTAGTTGCGATCGAGCCGCCGCGCGGCACCGCTGATGGGCGTGAACAGCTCCGATCCGCTGCCGGTATTCGGCAGCGCGTCGCGCGCGACCCCGACCGTGCCGTAGCAATGCGGGATCCAGGCAGCCTTGCCATCGGTCGCGATCGGCCAGCCATCGGCAGTGACGCCGGACATGGTGGAATAGGCGTCGGCGCGGCTGAGGCGTTGCGCCGCATCGAAGACGGGGATGTCGAACTCGGCGGCAGGCGAGGCGACGACGCCCACCGCGAGCGGCTTCTTCTCGGTCACGTCGCCCCATTGCGTGACCCAGTTTTCCTGCACGCGGTAGACGCTGCTGGCATCCCACCAATGCGCGAGCGCGAGCTTGCGGACATTGGCCACATGCTGCGGCGCCAGGCGTGGCGCCAGCCGCACCACGACGGTGCGATTGCCCGTCAGGGTGATGATCATCAGCTCGTCATCGGGGATCGGGCGCCAGTCGGCAGCGATGGCATCGGAAGGAAGCGGTGGCGCGGCAGGCTTTGGTGCGGCCTGACCGGCGGCGAGCATCATGAGCAGGGGGATCAGCATCGGGGGACTGTGGCATGAACCGCCGCCGGCGGGCAATCGCCTATCACTTGCACCCCGGCCCGCCAACCTCTAGGGGCAGCCTCCTGCCAGGGAATGCGGAGCGGTGGCCGAGTGGTCGAAGGCGCTCGCCTGGAAAGTGAGTATACGCCAAAAGCGTATCGAGGGTTCGAATCCCTCCCGCTCCGCCAACTCTCCGTCATTTTGCCCGCGCGACTGGCGCTTAGCCCCGAGTGGCGCGCGCGGCATTACCAGCCTTTTTGCCGCCCGGGCGGAGGGCAGCAGGAAGTCCGTGCGCGAAGCGATTATCTGATCGCATATGATCGAACGCAATGCGCCGAAGGGGAAGAGGGGTGGCTCGGGTCGCCCGTCCTCCCGCATCCCCCCTCGGCGGGTGGATCAGGCCTTCACGAAAGCGAGCAGATCGGGGTTGAGGACATCGCCATGGACGGTCAGCATGCCATGCGGATAGCCCTTGTAGATCTTGAGCGTACCGTTCTTCAGCAGCTTGATCTGGAGCATCGCGGCGTCGGTATAGGGGACGACCTGATCGTCATCGCCCTGCATCACGAGCGTAGGAACCGTGATCGTCTTGAGGTCGTCGGTCTGGTCGGTCTCGGAGAATGCCTTGATGCCTTCATACTGCGCCAGCGCGCCGCCCATCATGCCCTGACGCCACCAATTGTCGATGACGGGCTGCGACACCTTCGCGCCCGGCCGATTGAAGCCATAGAAGGGCCCGGAGGCGACGGCGGCGTAGAATTCCGCACGGTTCGCAGCCAGCGCCGAGCGGAACCCGTCGAAGACCGCGATCGGCGTGCCGCCGGGGTTGTCTGGCGTCTTGAGCATCAGCGGCGGAACCGAACTGACCAGCACCGCCTTCGCGACGCGGCCCTGCGGCTGTCCGTAGCGCGCGACATAGCGCGCCACTTCACCGCCCCCGGTCGAGTGCCCGATATGCACGGCGTTCTTCAAGTCGAGATGCTCGACCACGGCCGATGCGTCCGCCGCATAATGGTCCATGTCGTTACCCGTGCCGGCCTGCGACGAGCGGCCATGCCCACGGCGATCATGCGCGACGACGCGATAGCCATTGGCGAGGAAGAACAGCATCTGCGCGTCCCAGTCGTCCGCCGACAGCGGCCAGCCGTGATGAAACACGATCGGCTGGGCGTCCCTGGGGCCCCAATCCTTGAAGAAGATTTCGGTGCCGTCCTTTGTCGTTACATATCCGCTGCTCATGATGGTGTCTCCATGGACTTGGGGGGAAAGGGATCGGCCGAGGGCCGCCGCGGGAAGCAAGGTCGCCGCCGCGACGCCGGCGGCGCCGACGACGACAGCGCGTCGGGACAGTTCTAATCGGGGTTCTGGCACGTTCGTTCGCCTCCTGGTTCGACGGGATCGCGTCGGCAACGCCAAGCTAGGGCGCGTCCGGCCGCGGAAGAATCATACGAAGGTTTCGCAGGCCCCGATGGCTGGCGATCCGGCTGACAAACCGGGCATGGCGAGGCAGTCGCACCGATCCGGATCCTAGGCGAGGGCCTCGAAACTGATCGAATTCTGGATCTCGACGGTCGCCGGGCCGAGCGACATCGGGCAGCGTACGCCGGGCATGGCGGCGACGTCGAACAGTTCGGTGATATGGCCTTCGAGCCTGATCCATTCGACGATATCACCGGTTGCGAGACTCACGATCAGGATGCCGCACCACGGCTCGGCATCGCGCGCCTTCATCTCGCCGTCGAGCAGGAGCCCGTTGAAGGTGCCGTTGCGCGGCTTGGAAACGGTGACGACCGCATGGCCGTCATGGATCGCGAGCCCGCGCAGGAAGCCCGGGCAAAAAGCGATATCGGTCTTGGCGCCGCTGGCCGGATCGACGCGAATGATCCGTCCGCGACCACTGTCGAGCGCATAAAGCATATCGCCGACGACGCGCGGCGAATGCGGCATCGAGAGCTGGTCGGTGACGATGCGATCGGTCTCGACCTCGATCAGCACGCCGCCTTCATGGCGCCGTTCCCGCCAGCCGGCGAGCACATCGGAGCGGCTGACGGCGGTCACGAAGCGCGGCTTCCCCTTGTCCATCGCCAGACCGTTCAGGTGGCAGCGATCTTCCGGCGCGAGCTTCGAAATGAAGTTCGGCTTCCAGACGGGCCTGAAGCTGTGCGTCAGGTCGAGCGTGCACAGGCAGCTATATTTGGTGTTGACGAAGATCACCCTGCCCTCGCCATCGATGCCGACTTCATGGATATCGACATCCCCGGTGGTCTGGGCATTGCGCGGCACCAGCACCGTGTCGAACGCCTGGTTGGCGACCTCGCCCCGGCGCAGCATGTTTTCGAAACGCCACAGCTGGAAGAGCGAGCCGAGGTAAAGCCGGCCCGGCATCCAGCACAAGCCCATCGCGCGCTGGAAATTCTGCTGGTTGAACGAGACGGTGCCGTTCGGATGCGCTCCGACCAGGAACAATTGCCCGGTCTGGTAGGAGGTGAAGGCGAGGCTGCTATCATGGCTGCGCAACCAGGCGTTGAAGCCGCGCGATACCGTGATGCTGGTTGTCCCCGGTGCCGCCGCCGCAGGCCCCTCGCCGGGCGCGAAGGCCTGCCCCGTGGTCGGATGGCTCGTCGGGTAGGCGCCTGCGCCCACGGGGGTCTTGTCGGTCATCATGTCTCACAAATTCGAGCGATGCGGGGAGGCGACGGCACCTCCCCCTCCATCAAGGTCAAAGTTTGAAGGAAAGGCCGACGCGACCGCCGCCGCCGCCGGCGCCACCACCGAAATCGGCTTCGCCCTCGAAGAAGCCGGACACCCGCCCGACCGACAGGAAGTTCACGCCCAGCGCGCCGTGGCCATAATCCCGCGGGGCGAGGCCGGGCACGTGCTGGCTGGCACCGCCGGACAGGAAATCGAGACCGGCCTTGCCCTCGAACTCATGGACGTAGTTCGCCCGGAGATAGAAGACCGCCTTGCCGCCGCCCGCCATATCGAACGCGCTGCCGATCCGTCCGCCGAGCTTGCCACGCAGGCCGTCGCGACGGTCGAAGTCGATCGTCTGGCCGAGCGCGTGCAGATCGCTGACATCCGTCGAGACATAGGAGAGCGACGCGGTCGGCTCGACATAGAGGCGATCGCTGCCCAGCCGCGCGCCGATCTGCAACACCGCGCCGTAGCTGTCGCCGCTCAGCCGGTCCTTGTATCCGAGCGTCACGTCGCGGGTGCCGATCCAGTCATGCCCGTACTGGCCGAGCAGATTGGCGAAGAACGGCCCTGACAGGAAGCTCGCATAGGTGCCGAGCTCGACCGAATCGAACTGCGACCGATCCGCGCTGCCGCGGCCGTTCAGATGCGACGAGATGTAGCTGCCGGTCACGCCGAACAGCAGGCCGCCCGCATCGGTGGTCTTTCCGACGAGATCGAGACCGATCTGGCCGCCATAATAGTCCTGCCGATAGCTGGTTGCGACACGGGTGCCGTCAAGCGTCCGCGCGCCATCCTGGCTGGCGACCCCGGCATAGATCTGCCCCCAAAGCCGCTGGCCGAAGCCGTCACCGTTCGCCAGCCGCGCATCGCGCTTCTCGCCCATATGCGCGTCCCAGGCATCCTCGGCGCGCAACCAGGTCGCCTGTGCCGCCCGCGGGATGTTGAGCGTGCGGTAGACCGGCGCACCCGCCGCGGCGGTGAGCCCGAACGTGCCGGCGCCGGCGTCGTAGCGGACCCCGTAATGGAGGAAGCCCCTGTCGGGATTGGAGATCGAGAACGCATCTCCCGTGCTGCCCGCGCCCGCCTTGACCACGGTGAGCGGCGCCGCGAGCAGCCGGGCATCCTTGGCGGCGACATCGAGGATGATGTCGGTATGGCCGGTCGCGGCCCCCGCGACCTCGAGCCGGTCGACCGTGCCGCCGTTCAGGTCGACCGCCAGCGATGAGCCGCCCGATCCGACGAAGCTGCTCGACAGCTTCAATACGTCGCCCGCCAGGCCGTTGCGGAAATCGATCAGGCCACCCTGGTTCTTGAAGGTGGCGAGGTTCGCGAAGGCGATCGTCCCGGGCTTGGTGCCCGGCGCCACGATCACGGAGCCGCTGTTGACGAAGCTGTCGCCGCCGCCGCCGAAATCGCTGTTCTTCGTCGCGACGAACACGCCACTGTTGTTCAGCACATCGGCACCAGCGCCAAACTTCACCGCGCCGAGGATCTTGCCGCTGTTGTTCACGACGATCCTGCTGTTGGCGTTGCCGTAATAGTCCAGCCCGCCGACCGACTCGATCGCGAAGCCGTCGCCGGCGGTCGCGATCGTACCGGCATTGTTGATCGTGCCGGTACCGCCATAGACGTCGACCAGGATGCCGTCGCCGGGGCCGCCATAGTCGGGGTCGCGATGGCCTCCGCCGATCACGCTTGCGCCCTTGCCGATGGTGATGATGCTGTCGCCCAGGAACGTGGCGGCGAGGATCGCGGTATCGCCGCTCGAAACCACCGAACCGGTTACCGTGATCGCCTGGCTGTAGGCGCCAAGCGTATGGGCATAGATCGCCACGCCGCCGCTATGGATATCGCCCGCCTTGATGGCGAGATCGCCGAAGGTGACGGACGCGATACCCGCCGAATTGGCCCCCGAGGCCGTAATCGTGCCGACATCGACGCTGGTGCTGCCGCCAAAGGCATAGTTGACCGCCACGACGCCATTACTGTGGGTACCGGTGGTCGAAATCGTGCTTGCCGAGACCGTCACCGTCGGGACGGCAGCGTCCGCGACCGCCGCTGTCTTGTCGCCCCGGCCCGAACGATCCCGTCCGGCGATGATCCCGGCCGAATAATCGCCCGTCGTGCTGATCGTGCCGGTCGAGGTGACATTGACGCCGTCCGCGAACGAAATCGCGCGGATGCCTTCGGCAAAACTCCCGCTGGTGCTGATCGCCCCGCTGTTGGTGACGGTGGAAAGGCCGGTGCTGCTGATCGCATACAGGCCACGCGCGAACTGCCCTTCCGTCTTGACCGATCCGCTATTGTTGATCGTCAGGTCGGCCGAACCGAAGGCAAGCACGCCATAGCTGTTCTTGCCCGCCGTGCTGATCGCGCCGCTGGTGGTGATGGTGACCGTGCCGTCCGAACTGAACGCGCGAACGCCCGACGAGAAGTCGCCCTTGGTCGAGACGTCGCCCGCCGCGATGATCGCATCACCGCCGATCGCGGCGGCGTAGATGCCGGTCGCGAGATCGCCTGCCGTGGAAACCGGTCCGTTGGCCGCTATCGTCACGTTCGGCCCGACGGCGTAGATGCCGCTGGCGGCGTCGCCCAGCGTCGAGACCGGGCCCGCCTTGATGCTCACCGTCTGGCTGCCGCCATGCTGATAGCCGGTGTCGATCGCATAGATGCCGTTCGACTTGGCGCCGACCGTCGAGACGTTGCCGACATCGATCGTGATGTTGCCCGGCTCCTGCTCGGTGTTGAACGAGGCGGACGCAACCGCATAGACGCCTTCCGCCCAATAGCCGGTGGTGGCGACGGAGCCGGCGGTGATGTCGACATTGCCGTGCCCGATCGCCTTGATCGCCTGGCCCAGCTGGGTGCCCGCATCCTCGGTGCCCGAATGGGTGGTGACGCTGCCGACCTTGACCGTCACGTCGTCGCCCGCCAGCGCGACGATGCCGGCACCGTTGGTGACGATCGTGCCGGCGGTCACGGTCGCGTTGCCGTGGGTGCCATAGCCGGCGCGCACGTCGATGCCGGTGCCGACGCCGCCGGTGACGGTGCCCGCGTCGACGGTGACATCGCCGCTGTAGCTGGCCGCGCGGATGCCGTGCGCGAGGAACCCGGTTGTGGCGACGCTGTCCGCCTTGATCGAGACGTTGCCCGAGGCGGTGAGCGCATACATGCCGTAGCTGTGATCGCCCGCGGTCGCGACCGAGCCGACATCGATCGTCATCGGGCCGTTGCCATAGGCGTGAATGCCGTCTGCACCGGCACCGCTGGTCGTCACGCTCCCGGCGGTGATGCTGGTGCTTTGCGTCGCAACGGTGTCGATGCCATTGGCGCCGTCGCCGCTCGTCGCGACGGTACCGACATTGACCGTCACGTTGCCGCCATAGGTCTTGCCGTCCGCGTCCACGCCATTCCCGGCCGCGACCGCGATGCCTGCGGCATTGCTGCCTGACGTGGTGATCGACTGGCCGGTCACGGTGACGTCGCCGCCCTGCGCGGTGGCGAGGATACCGCTCGCATCGACACCCCTGGTCGCGACCGTGCCGACGTCCACCGCGATCTTGTGCGCGATGCCGTCATAGCTGGCGGCCTGGAGGTTCAGCCCGGTCGAGCCGTCGCCCAGCGTCGTCAGGTTGCCGACATGGATATTGGTGTCGCCGTTGAAGACATAGGCGCTGACGCCGTTGCTTCCCGTGCCGCCGGTCGTGATGGCGCCGCTGTCGATCGACAGCGATCCGCCCTGCAGGAAGGCGAAGACGCCCGCCGAATGTGCGCCGGCGGTCGTGATGCCATCATGCACCACGAAGCTCTGGTTCGAATAGAGCCCGCTCGTGATGATCCCCGAACTGTGATCACCCGCCGTCGCGACCGACTGGATATCGGCGGAGATATTGCCGAAATTGTCGCTGAGCGCGATCCCGCTGGCGTCGCGGCCGAGCGCCACAGCGCCCTCGGTAACGACATTCCCGGTGGTGAGGTTGATGTCGCCGTCATTGGTATCGATGATGATCCCGCGCGCGCGCGGCCCTTCGATCGTCACGTCGCCCACATGCGCGGTGACCGTGCCGCCCGTCAGCACGACCAGCCCGGCGGCGACGTCACCCTTGGTGGTGATAGAGCCCGCATCGATGGTGACGAGATGGCTTGCGCCCTGATAGGCGGACGATCCGCCGACATAGATACCGGTCGATCCGGCGCCCTCGGTCGAAAGCGCACCGACCTTGATCGTGGTCGCGCCGTACTGGCTGTAATTCACTGCGTTGATCGCGTTCGAATGGTCGCCATGCGTCGAGACCGAGTCAGCGGCGATGTCGATATTGCCGTAGATGCTGGTCGCGCCGATGCCGGCGGCAAAGGCGCCCTTGGTGTCGATCGTCCCGGCCTTGACCGAGATATCGCCCAGGCCGGCCGCGTAGATGCCCCAGCTATTGTCGCCGTCCGTGGCAACATGGCCTGCCGAGACGCTGATATCGCCCGTGCCGCCATAAGCGATCGCGACGATGCCATCGGCGCCGCCGCCATGCGTCGTGACGGAGCCCGCGTCCACCGAGACATTGCCGTTGAAGCTCCGCGCGAGCACGCCGAGCGAGCCATATTTCTGTGTCTCGACGCTCCCCGCCTTGACGGTGGCGTCCCCGGCCGTGCCGTAGCTGCCCGCGGTCGCGACGATCCCGATGGCCGAACTCGCCGCGGTGGTGACGGTGCCGGCGGTCACGGTCACATCATGATAGCTGTCGGCGACGATGCCGTCGGCGCCGTAACGCCGCGTCGAGACCGATCCGGCATCGACCGTCACTGAGCCGCCGCTGCTGGTCGCGCGGATGCCCGTGGCATATTGGCCCTCGGTAGAGACCGACCCGACCGAGACATGCAGATCGGAATCGCTACCCGCAACGACGCCAAAGGCGCGGTAGCCGGTCGTCGCGATCGTGTCGGCGGTGATGGTGACCGGGCCGCCATAGCCGTGCGCCGAAATGCCGTGAGCGTATTCGCCGGTCGTCGTGATCGACCCCGCGTCGATCTTGAGCGCGCCGCCCCCGGCATAGGCATCGATTCCGACACCCTTGTAGCCACTGGTCGCGATCGTATCGGCGGTGACGGCGGCCGGGCCGGAAATGCTGACGGCATGGATGCCGCGTGAATAATCGCCCTGGACCGCGACGCTGCCGGCATCGACCGTGACCGGGCCGATGGCGAGTGCATAGATACCCGTGGCGTTGCTGCCGGCAGTGGCGACCGAGCCTGCCTGCACCGACGAACCATATCTCCCGATCGAGCTGATCCCCAGTGCCTGGTTGCCTTCGGTCGCGACGCTGCCCACGGAAACCGACGAAGTGCCATAACCGGCATAGGAATAGACGCCGAAGGCGAAATCGCCCTTGGTGGAGATGCCGCCGGCGGTGATGCTGTTGTTGCCGCCCTGCCCGACATTGATCGCGTCGATGCCGTCGGAGCCATAGCCTTGGGTGGCGATGGTGCCGGCCGAGACGGTGATGTCGCGGACCGCCTGGCCATTATCGTGGGTGAGGTTGCTGTTGGCATAGATGCCGGAGGAAAAATCACCGGTCGTGCTCACCGTTCCGGCCTGGACTGTCACGGCCGCGCCGACCGCCTTGATCGCGCCGGCATCGCTATCCCGGCCGGTGCCTGCACCGCTGGTGGAGACGGTATCGGCGATGACGGTGGTGGTGCCGCCCGAATAGGCGACGATGCCGCGCCCGGCGTCTCCGGTGGTGGTGACGGTGCCGGCCTTGACGGTCGCGTCCTGTTCGTAGCTCCAGGCGTAGATGCCGTCCGAGCCGTAGCCGCTCGTCTTGACGCTGCCCGCATCGATGCCCACCGCGCCGTGATAGGCGACCGCCCTGATCCCGGTGGACGCGAGGCCGCTGGTCGAGACGGAATCGGCAGTGACGGTGATACCGCCGGTCGCACCGCCGAGATTGGTGTTGGCGTAGATGCCGTCAGCACGATAGCCGCTGGTCGCGACGCTGCCGGCCTTGATCGTCACGTCGCCATAGCCGATCGCATGGATGCCATCGGCCCGCGTGCCCGAAGTCGTGATGGTGTCGGCAGTGATCGCGGTGGTGCCGGTCGCGAAAGTATCGACGCCGTGATCATAGTCGCCCGTGGTGGCAACGGTGCCTGCGTTCACCGCAACATTGGTGCCCGACACGATCGCCGCCAGTTTCGCGCTCGGGACAATCGTCAAGTCGTGCAACGGTGCCGGCGCCGCGTTCGCGCGCAGGGGCGTGCCGCCCGTCACGCTGATGCCCGTTGCGGCGAGGGAAGCGTCGCGCGGGGCCGGGCCGCTGTCGCGCCGCACGGTGAGATCAACCGGGAGCGATGGAGCTGCGGGAGCGGCGCGCCCCGCCTGCCGGGGCAAGGCAATGGCGCTGAGCGTCAACAGGCGCGCAGGCGCAGCCTCGGCCGGAACGGCGCCGACCAGCAGCACCGCCGCGGTCGTGGTCAGGCAGGTGCCGAAGCGAAGTCGCTGAAGCGATCGGTGCGAACGCGAAACCCGGCCGATGGCGAACCCATTTTTCCACATGTAGCTGATCCCCGATTTTCGGAGGGCTGCATCACGACCGGACGCGCCCCTTCTGCCTCTTCGACGCCGTGCGTCGCGGCAAACCGTAAACGGCGGGTCAGAAGCGGCGGCGCAGCCCCAGGCGGACGGTGCGGGGACGAAGCGGCGTTACCTGGTGGTTCTCGTATTTGAAGGTGGGTGTGCCGAAGGCGAAGCTGTTGGCGGCGGAATCGAGCAGATTGTCGATGTCGAACGAGATAGTATTCGCCCCAAAGCTCAGGTCGGCGCCGCTGGAGAGCAGCCAGTACCCACCCTGCCTGACTTGCGACAACTCGCTGCCACTGCCCAGCACCGAGCGGCCGACATGGTTGAGCGAGAGCCCCAAGGCGATGCGATGGTAGTCGGCGAAGGCGTGGGTATAGTCGAGCGAAGCGGATAGGGTATCCCGCGCCACATTGGGAAGCGACGTCCGGATCACGCGATCGACCGTCACGTCATAGCCCCTTACCGTCGCTGTCGCGAGCGTTCCGGCAAGTGTTGCCGCAAGCGCCTTGCCCGGCTTCCAGCGCATGCTCGCGGATAGCGACCGCACCGCGCCATTGCCGATATTCTGGGTCACGGGCAGCCCGTTGGGGGAAAGGATGTCCGCCTGAACATGCTGCCAGCCGCTGATCGCGGCGGAGACTTGAGCCGATAGTCGCGCGGGGCCATGCGGCGCCAGCCGCAGCCCGATCTCGAGACTGTCGATCCGATCGGCATCGTAGCGCTCGATGATCCCGCTCGCGGTTTGCCCGCCGGGACGATACCCCTTGCTGAAACGCGCGAAGACCAGCCACTGCGGGGTTGGAGACCAGCCCAGCGCCAGGGACGGCACCGCGAAATATTCGTGCCGCACGCCGCTCAAATGCGGCTCGCTGCCGACGGGAAGCTTGGATGCGTCGCCGCCCTTTTCCTGAGCCCCACTGGCAAGACCGGCGAGGCGAACCGCCGTCAGCCGGCCGCCCATGGTCAACGACAGGCGTCTGGTCAGCCTTGCCGTCAGCTCTCCGAAGGCGGCGATTTCCGTCAGGCCGTTGTGCGCCCGCCCGAGCGAGCGGTCGAATCCGTCGAGCGAGATGGTGCGGATCTGTTCCGCCCTGCTGTCGAGCACCGACAACCCTGCGGCCCAGCCCACAGCCATGCCCGCGCGGCTCGACAACCGGATTTCCTCGGATATCAGGCGAATCGCGTCGCGCTGCCGATAGAGGCCACTCGGATTGCCATCGTCCGGCAGGAACGACTGGCTCAATCTCTGCCCGACGATATCGGTGGTGGAAGTGAGATCGACGCCGCCGACCCTGCCGGTGACGGTAACATAGCCGGTCCGGAACAGGTTCGACGATGGCTGCGCCTCGACGCTCGAGCGGGACAGCGGCGGCAGGCCGCGCACGGCATATTGCGCATCGCGATTGCGAATGTCCTGAAGGATGCCGCCGATATCGACTTTCCAATGATCGCTAAGCCCTACCCGCAAGGCCGCGCGCCCGCCAAGCGTGTCGGAGCCGTTCACGTCGCGTCGCGCGCGCGCGACATCGTCGATATACCCGGCGTCGTGCGCGCGGTAGCCGACCAGCCGCAACGCTGCGCCGCCCCCGAACAGCGGCAGGTTGACGATCCCGCCGATATCGCCCCCCACCGCCCCGTGCGCCACGGTCGACCCGCCGAGCCAGGCTTCGCCCGATCGCGCATCGGGATCGGGCGCGCGCGGCGTGACCCGGATCAGGCCAGCCATCGACCCGGCGCCGTAGAGCGTACCCTGCGGCCCCTCGAGGATTTCGATGTGGTCCACATCGTACAGCCGCAAATTGGGGTCGGGTGCGTTGTAGGTCAGCCGGACATCGTTGACGTAGAGCCCGACCAGCGCCGCGCCCGATCCGTTGAAGCTGCTGTCAGCGATGCCGCGCAGGAACAGCTTGTCGCGACCGGGGCCAAGGTGAGTCGATTGAACGCTCGGGGCAAGGCGCGTGATCGCATTCGTATCGGGGGTGCTCCCGAAGCGGTTCAGCGCGGGGCCGTCGACGCGCGAGATGCTGGCGGGATAAGCTGAGAGCAGCACCTTGTGCTTGCTGCCGATGACCACGACGTCCGCCATGTCGGGAACGACGGGGGGCCCCGGTCGGTGCGCCGTCCGCGCCCGGCCGCGGGAGACGATCCGCCAGCTCGATCCGGTGATGCGCACGGCCCGCGCCGGCGTCCTCTCGAGGAGGCACGACAGCGCCTCCTCGACCGTTCCGTCGAGATGGAGCGGCGGGCCGGATGCAGCCAGCAGCGCGGGGTCCACCGTCACGATGGTGACCCGCGCTTGCGCGGAAATCCGGGCGACGCTCCTGGCCAGCGGCCCTGCGGGCAGATCGAACCGATATCGCGGCGCGGCCGCGGCCGCGGCCACACTCAGAAACGCAGCACCACAGGCAATGGCAGAACGGCTAGGACGGCTTCGCACCGGCACGTCCGCTCCAGACCCAGCCCTCGTCCCCGCGTCCGACCGACACCCCCAGCACGGGCCCAAGCCCGCGCAAGACCGCGTCGCGATCGCCGTCGAAGACGATGCTGCCCGAGACCCGCCGGTTGGCGATCTCCGGCGCGACCGAGATACGGGCCCCGCTCGCCCGGTGCAGGCGCGAGGCCAGTTGCGCCAGCGAGATGTCCGCGAAATCGATCTGGCCGTCACGCCAGGCGCCCACGCTGTGCGCATCCTGATCGTGCCGCATGACCGCGACGCCGTCCTCGCCGACCGTAACCGCGCTTCCCGCTGCAACCGCGACCGACCCGCCCCCTGTCGTGACGCGAACCGCCCCGTGCGCTACCGCGACGCGCATGCCCGCATCATATTGCTCGACATCGAACACCGTACCGATGTCAGTCACGAGCATGGTACCGACATGGAGTTCGAACGGCCGCTTCGGATCGTGCACGACGGTGAACATCGCCTCGCCCTGATCCAGCCGCGCGAAGCGGGGATCGTTGCGGTCGAGCGTGATGCGCGTATCGCCGTTCAGCTCCATCCGGACGGCACCGGCCAGATCGACCGACTGCCGCCCGCCCGCGGCCGTCGATATCGTATAGAATGCCGGGGCAGACCTTCCCTGATAGAGCGCAAGCCCGCCACCGATGGTGGCGACGAGGCTGGCGGCCAAGGCAAAGGGGAGCCAGCGTCGCGGGCGCCGCACCGTTGGCAGCGCTGCAGCGCGGGCGGATGACGCAGACGTTGATGGAACGTCCTGCTGCGGCGCACGCGCAGCCTCGTCGGCACCGATCGTTACCTGATCGTAGAGGATGGCATGATAGGGGTCGGCCGCGAGCCAGTCAGCGAACGCCTCCCAATCGTCGAACGCCGCGTCCTGGGCGCGGATCGCCCAATCGATCGCCTCCTGCCTTGTCGTCGCCCTGGCGCCGGTCATCGGTCTCTCCTCGCCTGTATGACGCAGGGCCGGGGTTCATTCCTCATCGAGACGCTCGCGAAGCGACAAGAGCGCATCATAGGCTTTGCGCAGATCCTTCTCCACCGTGCTGACGCTGACGCCGAGTTCCTGCGCGATTCCACGCTGGTCCATGCCGTCGATCCGGTAGCGCCGGAAGATTCGCGCCGCTCGCTCTCCAACGCCTTTCAGCGCGGCATCGGCTGCGGTCAGCCGCTCGCGCGCGATCAGCGTGCGCTCGGCCGTCGGCGGCTCGACCGCCTCGCTGAGGCGGTCATGGACATAACCCCAGTCGCGGTCGCGCGACCGGCCGCGCGCCGCCCCGCGCCGGCCATCGAGCACGAGCCGGTCGGCCATCCGATAGAGATAGGCCAGAGGACGGTCGATGGGCGTCTCCACCGCACGCGCCTTCAGCCACAATTCATGGAAAAGATCGTCGACATTCTCCTCGCCGCAGCGAAGGCGGAGGAACCGGGCGAGCTTTGCCCGGTGCGTCATGAACGCGGTGACAAGGTCGCTTTCTTTCACATCGATGTTCGCGTTCTCCACCGCCCCAGTTTCCCCGTCGTGAGCGTGGAGGGCGTGTCTACGCGGCTAATGCCGATTGTGACAAGATGACGATAACAAAGGCTTTCCATCCGGGCTCGGCTGTGCCCGCGGCGCCGGGGTCAAGCATCCCGCCGCTTGGGCCCACTCGCCGTCGCGCTCAAAGCGCGCTACGTTCGCCACTGGGGCATATCGGGGGGCGAACCACCATGCGCGTACCGTTCAATTCGCTGCAGGCAGCGATTCTGAAGGCACTGACCGAGGCGTTGTTCCACGGCGTCGACATGAAGATCCCGCCCGATCGGGTGGTCGCCAACCTCCAGCACCAGTTCGGCATGGTCGAGGGCGGCAAGGCGAAGGAGCTCGGCTTCACCCTCTATCTGATCTGTTTTTTCATGGGGGGCCCATTGTTCCTGCTGCTTGGGCCAGCATGGCGCGCGCGGCGCGTGGCGAAGCGGCTCGAACGGTCGAACAACAACCTGATGCAGGACCTCGCCCGTATCCGCGGCGTCGTCTATGCCGGCTATTACGGCCACTGGGTCGGTGCCGCGGAAGCGGACAATGACGACAACCCGGTGCTGAACGCGATCGGCTTCGAGTTGCCCCACCAGCGCAGGCGCGGACCCGGCGACGTGGAAATCAAGCTCTTCCCGGGGCGCGATCTGGCGCATGACGACGTGCTCGATGCGAGCGAGGCGCCGGCCTCGGCCGAGGTCATCGTCATCGGCTCAGGCGCCGGCGGCGCGGTTGCCGCCGCCAACCTGGCGCATCACCATGACGTGCTGGTGATCGAGGCGGGCGCGCATTATCCGTCCGGCGCGCTCACCCATGAGGAGCGCCGCATGACCGCGCGGCTGTTCGTCGATGGCGGCGTCCAGACCAGTCGCGACCATGACATCGTCATCTTCCAGGGCCGGTGTGTCGGCGGCTCGACCGTGATCAACAACGGCATTGCGCTACGCGTGCAGCAGCCCGGCCTGACGCACCCGCAGGCGAACAACGTCTTCGCTACCTGGAACGCGCTCGGGGCGCCGGTCGACACCGCACGCTTCGAAGCCGCCTATCACGCCGTGGAGACCCGCCTGGGGATCGAGCAGATCGATCCGAAGAGCGGCCGGAACAACGGCACCCACCTGCTGGACGGCTGGGCTGCCCATGCCGCCGCCAGCGGCGATCCGATGGATACGGCCGCGCCGGCCGTCTGGTTCAGGAAGAACTACGGGCCGCGCGGCATCCACGCCGACTGCGCCTATTGCGGCTATTGCAATACCGGCTGCCCCTATGGCCGCAAGCAGGGCATGGCCCAGTCCTTCCTCATCGACGCCCGGCGATCGGGCGCGCGCATCCTCGCGGAGACGAAGGTCGAGCGGATCCTCTGGGGCTCCCCCGATCTCGACGGGCAGCGTGTTGCAACCGGCGTGGAGGTGCTCCGGCCCGACGGCACGCGCCACAAGATCATGGCGACGAAGGGAGTTGTCGTGGCCGCCGGCACGATGGCCTCGAGCCGCATCCTGCACGGCAGCGGCATCGCCGGCACCGGCGAGGGCATCTCGCTCAACATCGCCTGCCCGGTGGTCGCGCTGATGCCGGGCATGATCCGCGCCTGGGACGAGGACCAGATGGCGACCTATGTCGATCGCGGCGATTTCCTGCTCGAATCGCATTTCCAGCCGCCGATGAGCATGTCGACGCTGATGCCCGGCTGGTTCGGCGACCATGCCGCGCGCATGCTGAACTATAGCCGGATGGTTTCCGCCGGCATCCTCATTCCCGCCGACCGGCAAGGCCGGCTGATCGGCGGCAACCTCCACTTCAAGCTGCGCGCCGATGTCGAGCTGCCGCTGCTCCGCCGCGCGCTCGCCACGCTCGCCCGCGTGCATTTCGCCGGCGGCGCGGAGGAAGTCTATCCGGCGCTCGCGCGGGGGCTGACGCTGCGCAAGGGCGAGGATATCGATGCCTTCTTCGCGCGCCACATCCACGAGGCCGACGACGTCACCCTCTCGAGCTCGCACCCACAGGGCGGCAACGCGCGCAACGCCGATCCGGACAAGGGTGTGGTCGATCTCGATTGCCGGGTCCATGGCACGGCCAATGTGCTGGTGACGGACGCGAGCACCTTCACGAGTTGCATCCGCGTCAACGCCCAGCTCACCACCATGGCGATGGCGCATTATGCCACGGCATCGGATCCCTTCAGGCGACCCGCTCTTCCGTGACGAAGCGATGTTTCGGCGGCGCGGCGCCGGATCCACCAGCCCCGCGCTTCATCCGGCGCAACACGCATCATCCCCCCATCGTCATCCCGATCCGGTGCCGCTACAGCGCGCGCCATGCCGTTGCTCAGCAACTTCAGGGCCGATCTCGCCCAACTCGCCGCGCAGAACAGAATGCGTGCATTGGCGCCGCGTACCGGCGTGGATGTGTCCTCCAACGATTATCTCGCCCTCGCCGCTGCGCCGCGGCTGGCCAGCGCCGTCACTGCGGCCGTCGCGCGCGGGGTGCCGGTCGGCTCGGGCGGATCGCGGCTCCTGCGCGGCAATCACCCGGAACATGAAGCGCTGGAGGAGGAAGCGGCGGCCTTTTTCGGCACCGAAGCCGCTCTGTTCTTTTCGAGCGGCTTCACCGCCAATGCCGCCTTGTTCGCGACGCTGCCGCAGCGCGGCGACCTGGTGGTGCACGATGCGCTGATCCATGCCAGCGCGCATGAAGGCATGCGGCTCGGCCGCGCCGACTGCGTGCCAGCGGCGCACAACGACGCCCAGGCCTTTGACGACGCGATCGCGCGCTGGCGGCGCGGCGGCGGCGGTGGCCGCCCGTGGATCGCCGTCGAAAGTCTCTACAGCATGGACGGCGACCGGGCGCCGCTCGACGCGCTGGCGGCGGTCGCGGGGCGCCATGCGGCAATGCTGCTGATCGACGAGGCGCATGCGACGGGCCTGTTCGGCCGGGACGGACGCGGCCTCGCCGATGCGCTCGACGGTCGCGGGAATGTCATCACGCTGCACACCTGCGGCAAGGCGATGGGCTGCGAGGGCGCCCTGGTCTGCGGGCCTGCGGTGATGCGCGACTTCCTGGTCAATCGCGGACGCGGCTTCATCTTCTCCACCGCGCCATCGCCGCTGATGGCAAGCGCGGTCCGCGAGAGCCTCCGGATCCTGGCCGACGAACCCGACCGCCGCGCCGCGCTGTGGGATCTGGTCGCAGCCGCCGAACGGGCCCTGGCCAGATGCGGCGTCGCACCGACCGGATCGCAGCTCCTGCCGCTGGTCCTGGGCGACGACGCGCGGACGATGCGCGTGGCAGCGGCGGTCCAGGCGGCCGGCTTCGACGTGCGCGGCATCCGCCCGCCGACGGTACCGCAAGGCACGTCGCGGCTGCGCCTTTCGATCACCCTCAACCTCACCATGGCCCATATCGACAGCCTGGCCGACGCGATCGCGGAGGCACTGGCGTGACGGCGCGTGCGCTCGTCGTCACCGGTACCGACACCGATGTCGGCAAGACGGTGTTCTCCGCGGCGCTCGCCGCGGCCCTGGGGGCTGCCTATTGGAAGCCGGTCCAGTCCGGGCTGGACGGGGGCGGCGATACGGCAACGGTGGCGGCACTCGGTGGCCTGCCGGCACACCGGATCCTGCCCGAGGCCTATCGGCTGACCACCCCCTGCTCGCCCGACCGTTCGGCCGAGATCGATGGTGTCGCGATCGATCCCGCCCGGCTGGATCCGCCGCCCTTTGACGGTCCGCTGGTAATCGAGGGTGCCGGCGGCGTGCTGGTCCCGCTGGCCGGCGATCTGGTCTTCGCCGATCTCTTCGCGCGCTGGGGCCTGCCGGTGGTGCTGGTCGCGCGCACCATGCTCGGCACGATCAACCACAGCCTGCTGTCGGTCGAGGCGCTGCGGCGACGGGGCGTGCCGATCCTCGGCATCGCCTTTATTGGCGAGGCGGCGGAGCATAGCGAAGCGACGATCGCCCGGATCGGCGGCGTGAAGCGGCTCGGCCGCCTGCCGCATGTCTCGCCGCTCGACGCGGAAACGCTTGGCGCCGCCTTTGCCGCCCATTTCGCCCTGGAGGATTTCCAGTGAACGACTCGCCCGTCTGGCACCCCTTCACCCAGCACGGGCTCGGCGAGCCGATTCCGCTCGTCACCCATGCCGAGGGCGCGGCTTTGTTCACGCAGGATGGCCGGCGGATCGTCGATGCGATCTCCTCCTGGTGGGTGACGACGCACGGCCATCGCCACCCGCGCATCATGGCGGCAATCGCCGAACAGGCGGGGAAGCTCGACCAGATCATCTTCGCCGGCTGGACACACGAACCCGCCGAAACGCTCGCGCAGGGCCTGACCGCGATCATGCCGCCTGCGCTCTCGCGCGTCTTCTATTCGGATTCCGGCTCGACCAGCGTCGAGGTCGCGCTGAAGATGGCGCTTGGCTTCTGGGCACATCGCGGCGGGCCCCGCCATCGCATCCTGGTGCTCGAGCACAGCTATCATGGCGACACGATCGGCGCGATGTCGGTGGGCGCGCGCGGCGTGTTCAACCAGGCCTATGCGCCCCTGCTGTTCGATGTCGGCACGTTGCCCTTCCCCGCTGCCGGCCGGGAACAGGCGACGCTCGACGCGCTCGAAGCGGCCTGCCGCGCCGCACCCGCCGCGCTGATCGTCGAGCCGCTCATACTCGGCGCGGGCGGGATGCTGATCTATCCCGCCCGCGTGCTCGCCGAGATGCGGGCGATCTGCGCGCGGCACGACGTGCTGTTCATCGCGGACGAGGTCATGACCGGCTGGGGCCGCACCGGCACGCTCCTGGCCTGCGAGCAGGCGGGGATCGTGCCCGACATCCTCTGCCTCTCGAAAGGCCTGACCGGCGGCTCCGTGCCGCTTGCCGTCACCATGGCGACCGAGGCCATCTATGAGGCGCATTGGTCGACCGATCGCGCACGGATGTTCTTCCATTCCTCGAGCTACACCGCCAACCCGATCGCCTGCGCGGCCGCCAACGCCAATCTCGCGATCTGGGGCGACGAGCCGGTGCGCGAGCGCATCGCCAGCCTTGCCGCCCGCCAGCAGGCGCGCCTGGCCGTCCTGGCCGGCCACAGGGCGGTTCGCAACGCCCGGGCGCTCGGCACGATCACGGCGCTGGAGATCGCGGCCGATACCGGCGATTATCTCTCCGATCTCGGCCCGCGCCTGCTCGCGCTTTTCCGGGGTAAAGATCTGCTGCTTCGCCCGCTGGGCAACACGGTTTATGTCATGCCGCCCTACTGCATCGAGGACGAGGATCTCGACATGATCTACGCCGCCATCGCCGAGGCCTGTGACGCGGCCGCCGATGCATAGGTGGGGGGCGCTCGCATTGCTCGGGCTGGCGCTGCTGGCCGGCTGCGGTTCGCAGCAGGAACGAGCCGCAAAGCCGACAGCGCAATCGGGCTCGTCTTGCGCCAACCTCGTCGACGCGCCGATGGTGGCGATTCCGGGCGGCAGCTTCGTGATGGGCGACAACCCGCTCTATCGCGAGGAGGGGCCGCCGCACACCGTGTCGGTCAAACCGTTCTGGATAGACGCGCATGAGTTGACCAATGCCGAGTTCGCCGCCTTCGTGAAGGCGACCGGCTACAAGACCATGGCCGAGCGCCCGCCGCCCAGGCTGCCCGGCGCGCCGCCCGAGATGCTGATCCCCGGCTCCGCCGTCTTCACCGTGCCGAGCCATGACGATCCGCGCTGGTGGCGCTGGGTGGTCGGTGCGCAGTGGCGTCATCCGTCCGGCCCGGCCGAGTCGATCGTCGGGCACGAGCATGAGCCGGTCGTCCAGATCGCTTATGAGGATGCCGAAGCCTATGCCCGCTGGGCCGGCAAGCAGCTGCCGACCGAAGCGCAATGGGAATATGCCGCCCGCGCCGGGCAAAAGGCACTGCCCGAACCGGTCGACAGCGACGGCAGGCCCCAGGCGAATTATTATCAGGGCGTCTTCCCGGTGCGCGACCTGGGGCTCGACGGATACCGTGGCCGGGCGCCGGTGGGCTGCTTCAAGCCCAATGCCTTCGGGCTCTACGACATGATCGGCAATGTCTGGGAGTGGACCAACCAGCCCGGGGGGCCGCAGGGCGACATGCATGTCATCAAGGGCGGATCCTACCTTTGCGCCGGCAATTACTGCGCGCGCTACCGACCGGCCGCGCGCCAGTTCCAGGAGCGGGGGCTCGGCACCGACCATATCGGGGTACGCTTCGTCAGCGATCATCCGGTGCCGCCCCGTCCCTGATCGGTGACGTTGACCGGCCCGGAATAATATGACACTCTCCATGCCAATATATAAGCGGGAGAGTGACGATGCAGGTGCTGAGGACGCCGGACGAGCGATTCGCCGGGCTGGCTGACTATCCTTTCGCACCGTATTACCTGACGGTTACAGATGCGGACGGTACCGATCTGCGCATCCATTATATCGACGAGGGGCCGCGCGATGCGCCGCCGGTGCTGCTGATGCACGGCGAGCCGAGCTGGTCCTATCTCTATCGCAAGTTCGTGCCGCTGCTCGTGGCGAAGGGCTATCGGGTGATTGCGCCCGACCTGATCGGCTTCGGGAAGTCGGACAAGCCTGCCGCCCGCACGGACTATACCTATGAGCGCCACGTCGCCTGGATGAACGACTGGCTGACCGCGCTCGATGCGGACGACATCACGCTGTTCTGCCAGGATTGGGGCGGGCTGATCGGCCTGCGGCTGGTCGCCGCCTTTCCGGATCGCTTCGCCCGGCTGGTGATCGCCAATACCGGCTTGCCGGTGGGCACCGGATCGTCCGAGGGCTTCAACGCCTGGCTCGCCTTCAGCCAGAACGTGCCGCAATTCCCGGTCGGCTTCATCGTCAATGGCGGCACCACGCGCGACCTGACCCCCGCGGAAATCGCCGCCTATGACGCTCCCTTTCCCGACGAGCGCTACAAGGAAGGCGCGCGGCAATTTCCCACGCTGGTGCCGATCACGCCGGAACACGCCTCGGTCGCGGAAAACCGCGCCGCCTGGGCGGTGCTCGAGCGTTTCGACAAGCCGGTGCTGACCGCCTTCAGCGACAATGACGCCGTCACCCGCGGTGGCGAGAAGGCGTTCATCGAACGCATCCCCGGCGCCCATGGACAGCCGCACACCATCATCGCGGGCGGCGGGCACTTCCTGCAGGAAGACCGACCCGACGAGATTTGTGCCCTGATCGACTCCTTCATCCGCGCCTGACCGAAAGCACGCCATGAACTTCACCAACGCCGTCTTTCCCGGTCCCGACCAGGTCGCCGCCTTTTTCGGCGGCGCCGAGGACGGCCCCTTCGTCATGGTCAACCTGCTCAAGTTCAAGGAGCGTGCCGAATATCCGGACGGATCCGACCCCGACCTCAGCGGCAAGGACGCGTACCGCCGCTATGCAGCGGCGGTGCAGGCCTGCCTCGCCTCGGTCGGCGGCCGCGCGCGCTATGCCGGCGACGTGACGGAATTGATGCTGGGCGAGATCGACGAGTTGTGGGACATGGTCGCCCTCGCCGAATATCCCTCGCGCGCGGCGATGATGAAGATGGTCTCCTCGCCCGAATATCAGGCGATCGAGAAGCACCGCATCGCCGGCCTCGCCGGGCAGCTGAACATCCGCACCAAGGCGCTCGGCGCGTGACGCTCGGCTACGACCTCTACTGGTCGTTCCGCTCGCCCTATTCCTATCTGGTCACGCCCCGCCTGGTGGAGCTGGAACGCGACTATGATGTCGCCGCCACTGTCCGCGTCGTCTATCCGATCGCCGTCCGCCAGCCCGATTTCTTCACCAGCAACGATCCGCTCTGGCTGAGCTATTTCATGCGCGACATTTTTCGCAGCGCCGAATTCGTCGGCCTGCCCTTCCGCTGGGCCTCGCCCGATCCGGTCAAGATGGATTTTGCGACACGGACCTATCCCAGGGAGCAGCCCCATATCCACCGGCTGACCCACCTCGGCGTCGCGGCGACCGAGCGCGGCAAGGGCCTCGCCTTTCTCGACGAGGTCAGCCGGCTGATCTGGGACGGGTCAGTGACCGACTGGCATCTCGGCGACCACCTCGCGCGCGCCGCCGACCGCGCCGGGCTGGACCTTGCCGAGATGGACGCGGCGATCGACGCGGATCCGGATCACCATGTCGCGGTCGTCACCGCCAACCAGGACGCGCAGCGCGCCGGCGGCCATTATGGCGTGCCGCTGATGGTGTTCGAGGGCGAACCCTTTTTCGGCCAGGACCGGTTCGACCAGCTCAAATGGCGGATGGCGCAGCGCGGCCTAGCGCGCCGCTGACGCGCGCTTCCGCCGGCGCCACCAGATCGCACCGCCGACCATCGCCGCCAGGGCCAGCAGCAGGGCTGCGCCGCGCACCAGCTTGGGGCGCACGCTCTTGTTGAAGCCGTTGGTGTTGATCTGTTGTTCGGCGGTATAGCCCGCAGGCATCGGCAGCACCTGGTCGCGTGCGGCGAAGGCGGCATAGTCGCCCTGCATCGTCGCGAAGAGCCCCGGCATGGCCCCGGCCAGATCGTGCGTCTCGCCCGGATCGCGGACGATATCGTAGAGATGCCATTCGCCCGTCCCAGTCGGGGGCAGGTTCTTCACCAGCTTGTAATCGCCCCGGAAGATCGCGGCGTTGCCCGACAGCTCATAGCCGATCGGCTGGGTATCGGGATGGACCCGGTCCGCCTGCCCCGTCAGCATCGGCCACAGGCTGGCCCCGGTCATCGGCTCGACCCGCCTGCCGCGATAGGTGTCGCCATGCCCCGGCACCTCGGCCAGGCCGAGCAGGGTCGGCGCGATGTCGGTGACATAGGCCAGGCGCCCGGCGACCGTCCCCGCCTTCACCGCCGGATTGCCTGGCCAGGCAATGATCAGCGGCACGCGCAAGCCTCCCTCGCCGGCCGAGAATTTATACCCCCGGAGCGGCGACGATGCCGCACTGGCCCAGCCCGGCCCGATCGAGGTGAAGGAGCCGCGTCGCCCCTGTTCGGCCGGGTCCATATTATAATGGATGCGGCTGTTCAGCCGGCCGAGAAAGGTCCCCATCGGGTCGGTCGGTTCGGCGCCATTGTCCGACAGGAAGACGAAGACGGTGTTGTCGTAATCGCCGCTCGCCTTGAGGTGCGCCACCAGCCGGCCGATCTGTTCGTCGGCGGCCTCGGCCATCCCGCCATAGGCGGCCATCGCGCGGGCATAGGCGGCGCGCTGGTCGGCCGTGAGCGTCGCCCAGTCGCGGGTGGTCGCCATCGTCACCATCGGCGTGCCCGCGGGCACGATGCCGAGCGCCGCCGCCCGGTCGCGCCGCGCCGCGCGAATCGCCGTCCAGCCCTGCCGATAAGCCGCGCGGTAACGATCGATATAGGCGTCGGGCGCCTGTACCGGGATATGGTTGGCGAGGAAATTGACCGAGGCGAAGAAGGGCTTCCCGCTGCTGCGACCGCCGTCGATATAGGCGATCATCCTGTCGATGACGAAGCGGGAGGAATAATAGTCCTTCGGCAGCGTCGCCGGCTTGCCGTCCTCGGTCCAGTCGGCGGTGTCGTACAGGCCCTCGATCGGGCGCTGCTCGAAATTGTCCGCACCGGCATCGGCGAGCGAAAAGGCGTGATCATAGCCCCGCGCGGTCGGCAGCTTGTCCGGCGTCTTGCCGAGATGCCATTTGCCGGTGAGATAGGTGCGGTAGCCCCCGTCGCGGAACAGGCTCGCCATCGTCACGACGCGATCGTTGAGCACCGTATCATAGCCGGGCTTGCCGACATGCTCGGGCGGAATCGTCTCGGGCATGTTGCCGAGACCGGCGCGATGGTTGCTGACCCCGGTCTGGAGCATCGCCCGCGTCGGCGAACAGGAACCGGCGACATGGAAATCGGAAAAGCGCACGCCCGCCTTTGCCAGCGCGTCGATGTTCGGCGTGCGAAACTCCGCACCGAAGCTGCCGACGTCGCTGAAGCCCCAGTCGTCGGCGAGCAGGATGACGATATTCGGCCGCTTCCGCTCGGGCGGCTTTCCATCGCCGGACGATGCGTTGCCGACCAGTGCGACCGCGCCGAGCAGGGCAAGCGCGCGCTTCACCGGACCATCAGCCGCTTCAGGACGATCTCGCGACCGCCCGCAGGCAGGCTCAGCATCATCCCATCCTCCCCGACCGTGATCGGTCCGTCATAATAGCGATGGGCGTCGCCGAGAAAGGCAGGATAGGCAAAGCGCATCGGCAGCGGCGGGACCAGATGGTTGAGCATCAAATAGCGCACGCCCGCTGCCTTCGCGTCCTGCGCGGCCTGCTCCGGCGTGGAATGGTAGCCGATGATGTCTCGGGTGACCTGCGCCATATTGGCCTGGCCCCTGGCTTCGAGCCCGCTGGTCAGCAGCGCGACCAGCTTGGGCTGCAGCGCTTCATGCACCAGCACATCGGCGCCCTGCGCCGCTGCGATCAGGCTGGGTGTAGGCACCGTATCGCCGCTCAGCACGACCGAGCGGCCCTTATAGTCGAAGCGATAGCCTACCGCCGGCTCGACCGGCTTGTGGTTGACCCGGAAGGCCGTGATCCTGACCCCGCCGTCCTTCACCAGGACCACCGAATCGCCCTCCCCGGCGGGCGGCAGCGCGAACGGCAGCGCCGTTCCGCCGGCACCGCCCGGCGGCAGGATCTTCGGGCCGTGATGGGCGACCCGGTACCCGGTATCGAGGGTATAGGCAGCGCGGAATCCGGCAACCACGCGATCGACGCCCGGCGGTCCATGGATCGGCAGCGGGGTCTGCCACGACTGGCCCGACCAGCGCAGCAGCATGATCGGCGCGAGTCCATCGATATGGTCCGAATGGAAATGGGTGAGGAACAGTGCCTCGATCCGGCCCGGCGGGATGCCCATCTGCACGATGTTCCGCGCGCCCCCTTCGCCGGCATCGACCAGGAAGATGCGCGTGCCCGCGATCACGATCGTACAGGGCCCGGCGCGGGTTGGATCGGGGAGCGGCGACCCTGTGCCGCACAGCGCGACATGCAGGCCGTCCGGCAGGCCCGCGGTCGCATCCCGCCCGACCCGCTCGGCCACGGCGCGCTTCAGCAGCATCATGCCGATCGGCCGCTGGAACAGCTTCACCCCGATCGCGGCGACGATGACCAGCGCCGCGACACCGGCCGCCCATTTCCACTGCCTGCGCATCACTTCTCTCCTGTGCCGCGATGATGCGTCGATAAATTGACATTATCAATGCCAATATTGCAAAGCGCCGGAGCGCTGTTACGATGTGGCAAAACACAGGGAGAGGCGGTCATGCGGAATGCGGTGCGCGGGATCATTGCGCTCGTCGGATTGTTCAACCTGGCGATCGGGTTCGGCTTTCTGCTCGACCCCGCCGGGCTGGGCGCGAAATTCTTCCTGACGCCCGTCGGCATTCAGGGCCTCGCGACGATGCGCGCCGACTTCACCGCCTTTTTCGTGACCGGCGGCGCCTTCGCGCTGGCCGGTGCATGGCGCGGCCGGGCCGGGCCGCTGGGGGTGCCGCTGCTCCTGCTCGGCATCGCGCTGTCGGCCCGCTGCGTCAGCCTGTTCGTCGACGGGATCGCGCCGACCGCGTTCGGACCGATGATCGTCGAGGCAGTGATGATCGCGCTCCTGCTGGTCGGGCGCCGCTTCCTGCCCCTCCAGCGCTGAGGACCCGATCATGAAGACCTGGCTCAAGATCCTGCTCGGTGCCGTCGTCACGCTCGTGGTCGGCGGCTTCCTCGCCAAGGACTATGTCCTGCTGCACCTGGCCGGCTGGCTTGCACCGCATGTCTACCCCAACGAGCCCGTCGCCTGGGAAAAGGGGCCGCTCAAGCCCACGCTTCCCGCTGACCAGCGCCCGCCCAACGTGATCCTGATCGTGGCCGACGACCTTGGCTACAACGATATCAGCTTCAACGGCGGCGGCGTCGCCGGCGGCCTGCTCAAGACCCCCAATATCGACGCGATCGGCCATGACGGGGTGAGCTTCGCCGATGGCTATGCCGGCAACGCGACGTGCGCGCCGAGCCGCGCCGCGCTGATGACCGGGCGCTACCCGACCCGCTTCGGTTTCGAATTCACCCCGACCGATACCCGTTTCGCGCGCACCATCGCCGGCTTTCCCAGCGACTGGGAACACAAGACGATCTTCGACGAGGACGCGGCGAAGGTGGATCCGCCCGCCGACGACAAGGGCGTGCCGGCATCGGAACTGACCATTGCCGAGCTGATGCGCGGCAAGGGCTATCACACCGTGCATCTCGGCAAATGGCATCTCGGCGGCGCCAAGGGCATGCGCCCCGAGCAACAGGGTTTCGACGAGAGCCTGGGCTTCATCATCGGCGGGCAGATGTACCTGCCGGAGAACGACCCCAACGCGGTCAACTCGAAGCAGGACTTCGATCCGATCGACAAATATATCTGGGCGAACCTCCCGTTCAGCGTCCAGTATAATGGTGGCCACCGCTTCCACCCGAACCGCTACATGACCGATTACCTGACCGACCAGGCGATCGATTCGATCAAGGCGAACCGCAACCGGCCCTTCTTCATGTACCTCGCCTATAACGCGCCGCACACGCCGCTCCAGGCGCTGAAGGCGGATTATGACGCGCTGCCGCAGATCGCCGACCGTCGCACCCGCGTCTATGCGGCGATGATCCGCGCGCTCGATCGCGGTGTCGGCCGGGTGATGGGGGCGCTGAAGGCGCAGGGGCTCGACCGCAACACGCTCGTGATCTTCACCAGCGACAATGGCGGCGCGCATTATATCGGCCTGCCCGACATCAATCGCCCCTATCGCGGCTGGAAGGCGACCTTCTTCGAGGGCGGCATGAAGGTGCCGTTCTTCATGCGCTGGCCCGCCCAGATCAAACCCGCGACGCGCGTCACCGGGCCGGTGAGCCATTTCGACATCTTCGCCACCGCCGGCGCCGCAGCCGGCATTCCGATGCCGCGCGACCGGGCGGTCGATGGCGTCGACCTGCTGCCCTTCATCGAAGGCAGGCAGACCGGCGCACCGCACCGGACGCTGTTCTGGCGCAGCGGGGCCTATCGCGTCGTACGCGACGGCGACTGGAAGCTGCAGGCGCTCGACCTGCCGCACCAGTCGCTGCTCTTCGACATGAAGGCGGACCCGACGGAACAACATGACGTCGCCGCACAGCATGCCGACGTGGTCGCGCGCCTGGCCAAGTTGCTGGCGGAGCATGACGCACAGAGCGTGAAGCCATCTTGGCCCTCGCTGATCCGCTCGCCCATTGCTATCGATCGGCCGCTCGGCACCCGGCCGAAGCCAGGCGAAACCTATATTTACTGGGCGAATTGATGGTCGAACGCGCAGCGCCCTCCTCTGACGGGCGCAGAAGGCGATCCGAAACGAGCCGCGACAAGATCGTCGCGGCGATGCTGCAGCTCGTCGCCGAGGGCCAGATCACCCCCAGCGCCGATCAGGTCGCGGCGCGCGCCGCTGTCGGCCTGCGCAGCGTATTCCGGCACTTCAAGGACATGGAGAGCCTCTATGCGGCGATGACGGCACGGTTGTCGCGCCAATATGAAATGTGGCTCGTCCCGTTCGAAGCGTGCGACTGGCGCGGGCAATTGCGCGAGACGATCGGGCGGCGCCTCGGGACCTATGAACGGCTGATGCCGTTCAAGCGCGCCGCCGACGCGCACCGCCACGAATCCGCGGCGATCCAGACCGAACATGCCCGGACGCTGGCGCTGATGCGCGCGCGGCTGAAATCGGTGCTGCCCGATCAGGTCGCCGCGGACGAGCTTGTCTTCGAGGCGATCGACCTGCTGCTGAGCTTCGAAACCTGGCAGCGCTTGCGCATGGAGCAGGGCCTGTCGGCGGAACGGGCTGCCGCGCTGATCACGGCGCAGGTTGATCGGCTGGTCGAACCCGTTCACTGATCGGAGCGTGACGGCCGAAGAACCCCGCCTCGACGACCCGCTCCATGCGGAAGGTGCGGACGCGCTCGGCCAGCTTCCGGACGATATCCGGCACCCGCCCTGGCTGATGATCGGCGCGGGTGCGGTGGCGCTGGCGGTGCTGGTGCTCGGTCTGGTCGGCACGCTGATCGACCGCGGCCTGCAATTCGATTTCGACCGGCGCATCCTGCTGGCGATGCGCCACGGCTCCATGCACGGCGCCACGCTCGGTCCGCTCTGGCTGAAGCAGGCGATGATCGACGTGACCGCGCTCGGCGGTGAAACGGTGCTGGTGATCACCGTCACCATCATCGCCGGGTTCCTGGCGGTGCAGCGCCACTGGCTGACCATGTGGCTGGTGCTCGGCGGCACGATCAGCGGCTCGATCGCCGTCGCCGTCGCCAAGGCGCTGGTCGGCCGCGCCCGGCCCGAACTGACGGACCACCTCGTCCAGGTCACCTCGGCCAGTTTCCCGAGCGGCCATGCCGCCAACAGCGCGATCATCTATCTCACCATTGCCTCGCTGATCGCGCAGATCGTGCCCGAGCGGCGCGCCCGCCTCTACATCCTCGCGAGCGCGGTGATCCTGGTCACCACGGTCGGCTTCAGCCGCGTCTATCTGGGCGTGCACTGGCCGAGCGACGTGCTCGCCGGCTGGAGCTTCGGCACGCTGTGGGCGCTGGCCTGGTGGGCGCTGGGCGCCTGGGCGCGGATTCGCCGCGCCGGTGCCTCGGTCATCCGCCCTGCCGCGACATGACGCCGCAATTCGGCTGAAAGTCATGGATCAGGCCCGCCGTTCAGCTGCGGGCAATGAATCGCTCGCCAACGCAAGAGCGGCTGTGTCGTGCCCGGGAGGCGATGAAACAGTCTTGATACTTTATCTCATCACATCTATTGCGCCGCACCATCGTCCATTGGAGCCTCCCCATGCCGCTTAAGATCGCCCTGCTTGCCGGTGCCTCGTTGATGATCGCCGGGCCGGCGTTCGGGCAGGAGGTGACGGCATCGTCCAGCGCAGAAGGCCCGACCTCCTCGACTGACCAGTCGCATGAGGTGATCGTCACCGCCCCGTTCCGGCAGAGCGAAACCGATGTACTCTCCGGCACCTCGGTGGTGACCGGTGCCGAGCTCACCCGCGACCTCAAGCCGACGATCGGCGAGACCCTGGCCAAGCAGCCGGGCGTGTCCGCGACCTCGTTCGGGCCGAGCGCATCGCGCCCGATCCTGCGCGGGTTCCAGGGCGAGCGCGTGCGCGTGCTGACCGACGGGATTGGCTCGATCGACGTCTCGAACACCTCAGTCGACCATGCCGTGATCATCGATCCGCTGCTGGCGGAGCGGATCGAGGTGCTGCGCGGGCCCTCCGCGCTGCTGTTCGGCTCCTCGGCCGTCGGCGGCGTGGTGAACGTGATCGACACGCGCATCCCGCGTGCCGTGCCGGCCAAGGGCTATCGGTTCGACGGCATCGCGACCTATGGCTCTGCGGCGAACGAGCGGACGCTGGGGGCCGCCGGCGACGTCGCGGTGGGCGAGCATTTCGTCCTGCATGCCGATGGCTCCTATTCGAAGAGCGACGACCTCCATATCGGCGGCTATGCGCTGACCGCGCAGCGGCGGGCGGAAGCGCTCGCGACCAGCCTGCTCCCGGCGCCTACCCCGGCCCCGGGCGAGGATCCGATCGATTATGCGGCCAATGCCGCCGTCAAGGGAACGCTGCCCAATTCGGCGGCCAAGACCTGGACGGCCGGCTTCGGCGCCGCGCTGATCACCGACACCGGCAGCCTGGGCGTCTCCTACAGCCATTATGACAGCGTGTACGGCGTGCCGATCCGCTATGCGACCCTGCCCGACGAGGGCCAGGAGGCCCCGCGGCTCGACATCGTCCAGAACCGGTTCGACCTGCGCGGCGAAGTCGAGACCGGCGGCGGCTTCCTCGACAAGATCCGCCTCCGCGCCGGCCATGCCACCTATCGCCATTTCGAGCTGGCACCGGACGGGACGGTCGGCACCGCCTTCTACAACAACGGCACCGAGGCGCGGCTCGAACTGGTCCAGAGCAATCGCGGCGGCTGGCAGGGCGCTTCCGGCGTCCAGTATTTCAACCGGGTGTTCAACGTGGTCGGCGACGAGGCCTTCCTGCCCAAGAACGAGACCAACCAGACCGGTCTGTTCACGCTGCAGCAGCTCGATCTCGGCAGGTTCAAGGCCGAGGCCGGATTGCGCTACGAACTGAGCGATGTGGCCGCGCGGACGCCACTCGACGATCTCCGCTTCTTCGCCGGCAAGCGGCACTTCGAGGCCCTGTCCGGGTCGGTCGGCGCCTCCTACGGGCTCAGCGACGTGATCCGGATCGGCCTGAACCTGTCGCGCACCGAACGCGCGCCCTCGGCCGAGGAACTGTTCGCCAACGGCGCGCATGCCGGCACCCAGGCCTATGAACTGGGCAATCCCGACTTCAAGCTGGAGAAGAGCTGGGGATTGGAAGGCACGCTGCACGCGCACGGCAAGGGTTTCAGCTTCGACGCGTCGGCCTATTACAACCGCTTCACCAACTATATCGCCGAAGTCCAGGTCGCCCAGTCAGTCTGCGCGGCCGCGGCGGCGCCGAGCGGCCGGACGGTCGACTTTCCCTGCTTCCAGTCGATCCAGGCCGATGCCACCTATTACGGCGTCGAAGCCGAGGGATCGGTCGTGCTTGCGCGGATCGGCGGCTACAAGATCAACGCCGATGCGCTGGGCGACTATGTCCATGCCTCGATCGTCGATCAGGGGCCGGTGCCGCGCATCCCGCCGATGCGCGTGCTCGGCGGCATCGAGGCGCAGGGCGACACGCTCAACGGCCGGATCGAGCTGGAGCATGTATTCGAGCAGAACCGGATCGCGGCGTTCGAGACGCCCACCGCCGGCTATACCATGGTCAACGCCTCGATCGGCTTCAGCCCGTTCGGCAAGGACAACAAGACCACGCTGATGCTCACGGCCAACAACATCTTCGACGTCGATGCCCGGCGCGCCGCGAGCTTCCTCAAGGATTTCGCGCCGCTGGCGGGCCGCGACATCCGGGCGACGCTGCGCTTCAGCCTGTAGCGCCGATTGTCTCCGCCGCCGCCGCTCCTATCTAAGGAAGCATTCAAGACAGGAGCGGTACTATGGCAAGCGAAGTCGCAACGCTGGCGGGCGGGTGTTTCTGGTGCACCGAGGCAGTGTTCAAGGACGTGATCGGCGTCGAGAAGGTCGAGAGCGGCTATATCGGCGGCTCCGTGCCCAACCCGACCTACAAGCAGGTCTGCCGGGGCGACACCGGCCATGCCGAAGCCATCCGGGTGACGTTCGATACGGATCAGGTGCGCTATGGCGACATCCTCGACATGTTCTTCGCGACTCACGATCCGACCCAGCTCAACCGGCAGGGCAATGACGTCGGCACGCAATATCGGTCGGCGATCTTCCCGCATTCGGCCGACCAGCGCGAAGAGGCGCAGGCCGCAATCGCGCGCGCCGCGGCTGACTGGCCCGCGCCCATCGTGACGTCGATCGAGCCGCTCGGCACATGGTATCCGGCCGAGGACTATCACCAGGAATATTGGGAAGGCGAAGGCCAGAGCAATCCCTATTGCCTGGCCGTCATCCCCCCCAAGCTGCAGAAGCTCCGCAAGAGCTTCGCCAACCGCTCGAAGGCGGCCGAAGCGGCCGCATGACCCGTCGGGGCGAGGCGCTCTTCAGAGCGCGTCGCCCTCGATCGGCGGCTTGACCGAGGCATCCGCGCCGAGCGTCTTGTAGGCCAGGCCGCCGAGCACGCCGCCCAGGATCGGGGCGAGCCAGAACAGCCAGAGCTGCTGTAGTGCCAGCCCGCCCACGACCAGCGCCGGGCCGGTGCTGCGCGCCGGGTTGACCGAGGTGTTGGTCACCGGGATGCTGATCAGATGGATCAGGGTGAGCGCCAGGCCGATCGCGATCGGCGCAAAGCCGGCGGGCGCGCGGGTGTCGGTCGATCCCATGATCACCAGCAGGAAGAAGAAGGTCAGCACGACCTCGATCACCAGGCCGGCGACCAGCGAGTAATGGCCCGGCGACTGCGCGTCGAAGCCGTTCACCGCAAGCCCGTTGGCCGGAAGCGTGAAGCCGGGTGCGCCGCTCGCGACGAAATAGAGCAGATAGGCGGCGGCGACCGCGCCCAGCACCTGCGCGACGACATAGAGCGGGATATCCCTGCCCGGGAAGCGCCCGCCGGCCCATAGCCCGACGGTAACGGCCGGGTTGAGGTGGCAGCCCGAGATATGGCCGATCGAATAGGCCATGGTGAGCACGGTCAGGCCGAAGGCGAGCGACACGCCGGCCAGGCCGATGCCGACATTGGGAAAGGCCGCCGCCAGCACTGCGCTGCCGCAGCCGCCAAAGACCAGCCAGAATGTGCCGAGAAACTCCGCGAGCCCTCGCTGCGTGTTCGTCATGATGCTTCCCCTCCTCGTTGCGAGTCGTGGCGGGGAGGCTAGCGGCCGGTACGGCGCCGTAAAGACGTCAGTCGCGATGCGCGGCGCGGCGCAGCCGGTCGTTGATCGCGATCCCCAGGCCGGTTTCGGGGACCGGGGCGATCGCCAGCCGCGGCTTGGGCGAGGCATCCGCCCGGTAAAGTGCTGAAAACAGGGCGGCTGCGGCTTCTGTCAGGTCGCCCGTCGCGGACAGCGTATCGTCTCCGCCGATCGCGCCGAAGCCGATCATCCACTCATCGTCGCTACAAGAATTTACATTGATCCGCAGCGGTTTGCCCGGCGCATAATGGCTTTCGAGCTGCCCGGGCGCAGTGACGGGCACCTTGCCGGCTGGCGCGGCGGCCAGCGCCACCCCCGGCAGGCGGGCCGCGACGGCATCGCCGGTGATCGGCCCGGGACGCAGGATGCGCATGATCTCGCCCGTCATCACGATGGTCGATTCCAGCCCGGCGGCGGTCGCCCCGTCATCGACGATCAGCGGAATCCGCCCGCCGAGGCTCGCCAGCACATGCTCGGCCCGGGTCGGGCTGATCGCGCCGCTGGCATTGGCCGATGGCGCCGCCAGTGGCTTGCCGGTCGCGGCGAGCAGCGCACGCATCGCGCGGTGCGCCGGCACGCGGATCGCGATCGTGTCGAGCCCCGCCGTCACCAGCGGGGCGATGCCGGCATCGGGCCGGAGCGGCAGGACCAGCGTCAGCGGGCCCGGCCAGAAGGCATCGGCCAGGGCGCCGGCAGCAGCGTCGAACGACGCGATCCGCTCCGCCGCGGCGCGATCGAGCACATGGACGATCAGCGGATTGAAGCTCGGCCGCCCCTTGGCGGCATAGACGCCTGCGACCGCGCGCGAATCAGTGGCGTCGGCGGCGAGCCCATAGACCGTCTCGGTCGGGATCGCGACCACGCCGCCGGCCGCGATCGTCGCGGCGGCCGCGCTGATCGCGGCCTCGCCGTAGGGTAAGGTTCGGGTGGTGATCGGCGGGTTTGGCGGGCTCATCACACGGGGCTATAGCGCGCGCGACCGCAGGAAGAGAAATATCATGACCTTTACCGCCCCGACCGCCGATCAGCGCTTCGTCCTCGACCATGTCGTGGGCATCGGCGCCCTTGCCGAAAGCGACCGCTTCGCCGCCGCGAGCAGCGACGTGGTCGAGGCCGTGCTCGAAGGCATCGGCGATTTCGCCGCGGGCGAATGGGCGCCGCTGCTGCGCGAGGGCGACACCGTCGGCGCGCGATGGACCCCCGAGGGCGTGGTGATGCCCGAGGGCTATGCCAAGGCCTATCGCGACTATGTCGAGGGCGGCTGGGGCACGATCGGCGTGCCCGAGGCGCATGGCGGCCAGGGCCTGCCCTTCGCGATCCAGACGGCCGTGCTCGATACGCTGGGTGCCGCGAACATGGGCTTCGCGCTTGCCCCGACGCTGACGGTCGGCGCGATCGAGGCGCTCGGCCATCATGGCAGCCCGGCGCAGCAGGCGCTCTATTTGCCGAAGCTCGCCACCGGCGAGTGGACGGGAACGATGAACCTCACCGAACCCCAGGCCGGCTCCGATGTCGGCGCGCTGCGCACCCGCGCCGAGCCGCGCGGCGACGGCAGCTGGAGCATCAAGGGCACCAAGATCTTCATCTCGTTCGGCGACCATGACATGGCGCCGAACATCGTCCACCTCGTCCTCGCGCGCACCCCCGATGCCCCGCCGGGGACCAAGGGTATCTCGCTGTTCCTGGTGCCGAAATACCGGCTCGACGCGGACGGCAACCCCGGCGCGTTCAACGATGTCCGGGTCGTCTCGATCGAGCACAAGATGGGCCTGCATGCCTCGCCGACCTGCGTGCTGAGCTTCGGCGACAATGACGATTGCGTCGGCGAGCTGATCGGCGAGGAGCTGGGCGGCATCCGCGCGATGTTCACGATGATGAACAATGCCCGGCTCAATGTCGGGCTGCAGGGCGCGCAGGTCGCCGAGCGCGCGACCCAGGCGGCGATAGGCTATGCCCGCGACCGCATCCAGTCGGCGCGCGCCGGGTCGCCGAGCCGCGACTCGGTGGCGATCATCGAGCATCCCGATGTCCGCCGCATGCTGCTGCGGATGAAGGCGCAGACCCAGGCGGCGCGCGCGCTGGTCTATTATGCCGCGGGCCATGTCGACCGCGCGACGCTGGGCGAGCCCGGCGCGCAGGACCGGCTCGACCTGCTGACCCCGCTGGCCAAGGCGCATGGCACCGATATCGGCTGCGAGGTCAGCTCCATCGGCGTGCAGGTACATGGCGGCATGGGCTATATCGAGGAGACCGGGGCCGCCCAGTTCTTCCGCGATGCCCGGATCACGCCGATCTACGAGGGGACCAACGGCATCCAGGCCGCCGATCTGGTCGGGCGCAAGCTCGGGCTCGACAATGGCGGCGCGTTCGCGCGGCTGATCGCCGACATGCGCGCCGAGGCGGCGGATGCCGGGCTGGTCGCGCTGATCGACGCGTGCGAGGCGATCGGCCGCGACCTGATGACGCGCGATGCCGACGACCGGCTGGCGGCGAGCTACCCGTTCCTGACGATGCTCTCGACCGCCGTATGCGGCTGGCTGATGGAGCGGCAGGGCCGGATCGCGGCCACGAGCGCAGGCGATCCCGCCTTCCTGGCGATGAAGACCGCATCGGCGCGCTTCTATGTGGAGCAGATCGTGCCCGAGGCGATGGGGCTGAAGGCAGCGGCGATGGCCAGGGCCGAGCTGCTCTATTCGATCCCGGCGGAGATGTTCGCCGCCTGAAGATCCCCGTCCCGGAAGGGATGGGGCACCGGCGCGTCAGGCGCCTTCGCGTTCCAGCAGTTCCTCGGTGTCCAGCCCGAGCAGCTTGATGTGCGCGCGGATGCGCGGCCAGCTGTCGCGGATGAAATGCTCGCGCTCGGCGAGACGAAGCTTCTCGGCCGCGCCGGGCAGCACGAACATGCCGACGCCGCGGCGGACCTCGACATAGCCGTCGTCCTGGAAGCTCTGATAGGCCTTGGCAACGGTCAGCGGGTTGGCGCCATGCTCGGCGGCCAGCGCCCGGACCGAGGGAAGCTGATCGCCCGCGCGATACTCGCCGCGCAGGATCGCCGCCGAAATCGTACCGCGCAGCTTGATGTAAACCGGGCTGTCGTCGCTGTTCAAGGCTGTCATGCTACCCTAATACACCGATTCGGCGGTAAGTCCAATACTATGTCCAGTATCGGACAATTTTGTCCGATTCCGGACGCGGACGCTCCTCCAGCGGCCGCGAAGGGGTACCGATGAACACGAAACCAACGATTTTTTCGGGCGCGGCCCCGAAGGCGTCGCGCACCGAATCGTCATAGGCGGCCCAGCCGGTGAGCCATCCGCCGGCGAAGCCCGAGGCGTGCGCGGCATGGAGCAGGTTCATGCAGGCGGCGCCCGCCGAGAGCTCCTGCTCCCATAGCGGGATATGGCTTTCGAGCCGCGGCGACGACAGCACCACGACCAGGGTCGGCGCCTGGCGGGCGAATTGCTCGACCGCCTCGATCTCGAGCCGCGCCGCCGCGGGTCGCCCGACGCGATAGGCAGTCGTCAGCAGGTCGGCAAAGGCGTCGCGGCGATCGGCCGGCACGACCACGAAGCGCCACGGGGCCAGCTTGCCATGGTCGGGCGTGCGGGACGCGATTTCCAGCATCCGCGCGAGCTGGCCGGCATCGGGCCCGGGCGCGACGAGATCGCGCGGCTTGCCCGAGCGGCGGGTGGAAAGAAGCGCGAGCGGGCTGCTGAGATCATTGAGCATGGCCACCATCTAGGGCGCCGCCGCGCATATTTACACCCCGGTGGATGCCGCTAGTCTCCGCCGCCATCAGCACCGCCGCATTCGACGGCGGGAAGTCATTCAGGAGCGAACAAAAATGGTGGACACCCCGACCGCGGATACCCCGCGAGAGCCGGATATCACCTATATCAACCCGGCTGCCGGCGAAACCTGGTTCGGCCATCCACGACAGCTCGCGCGGCTGTTCACCACCGAGATGTGGGAGCGGTTCGGCTATTACGGCATGCGCGCGCTGCTGACGCTCTACCTCACCAAGCATTTCATCTTCGGCGATCGCGCCGCGACCGGCCTGTATGGCGGATTCACCGCACTGGTCTATCTCACCCCGCTGGTCGGCGGCTATCTGGCGGACCAGTATCTCGGCTCGAAGCGCTCGGTGAAGTTCGGCGCGATCATGATGGCGATCGGCTATTTCACGCTCTGCTTCGGCGGCCAGACCGCCAAGCCCTTCGCGATGATCGACGGCCAGCGCTACGAGGTGCAGGTCCAGGAGGCCAAGGGCGACGTGCTCCGCTACGTCGTCGACAAGGGCCAGAAGCTGCAGATCAGGGGCAATGACGACGGCACCGTCTCGCTGCTGGCACCCGACGGATCGACCACGCGGACGGTCGCCAAGGGCAGCTTCGACTCCGATGCCGAGCGCAGCCCCTTCTTCGTCACCATCATGCTCATCGCGCTCTCGCTGGTGTCGGTCGGCAACGGCTTCTTCAAGCCGAACATCTCGACCATGGTCGGCGAACTGTACGCCCAGGGCGACCGACGCCGGGATTCGGGCTTCACCATCTTCTACATGGGCATCAATCTCGGCTCGCTCGGATCGCAGATCCTCTGCCCGATCCTCGCCGACACGGTCGGCTGGTGGGCCGGCTTCGGCCTCGCCGCGATCGGCATGCTGGTGTCCTGGTCGCTGATCCAGTTCGATGGCGGCAAGCTCTCCGGCTATGGCGAGCCGCCCGCGCGCAGCGGCCCGGATCGCGCGATCCCGATCTATATCGGCGCGCTGATCGCGGTGCCCGTGCTCTATTTCCTCTTCACCAACCTGATGAACGCCGCGCCGCAGGTGCCCGGCTCGGGCTTTGTCGGCTATCTCGCCTCGCTGTCGCTGATGGGCAAGCTGCTGTTCGGCACCTTCGTCGTCTCGATCCCCGGCATCCTGATCTGGTCCTTCGTGGTCGGCGATAAGCGCGAGTTCCAGATGATGCTCGCGGCCATGGTGCTGATCGTCTTCAACGTGGTGTTCTGGACGCTGTTCGAGCAGGCCGGATCCTCGCTGACGCTGTTCGCCGACCGCAACACCGATCTCAGCGTGTTCGGGCTGTTCAGCATCTCCGCGCCGCAGACCCAGTTCTTCAATGCCTTCTTCATCGTCACGCTGGCGCCGCTGATGAGCATCCTGTGGACGACGCTGGCCCGGCGCGGGATCGAACCGTCGATCCCGATCAAGTTCGGCCTCGCGCTGATGGGCGTCGGCGCCGGCTTCCTGTTCCTCGTCTGGGGCGCGGCCTTTGTCGGGCCCGACTTCAAGGTCGGGATCTGGTGGCTCGCCGGCCTCTACCTGATCCATTCGGTCGCGGAACTGTGCATCTCGCCGGTCGGGCTGTCGATGATCACCAAGCTCTCGATCGCCCGCGTCGTCGGGCTGATGATGGGCGTGTGGTTCCTCTCGATCTCGGTCGCGCAATATGTCGCGGGCATCGTGGCGCAGTTCGCCAGCGTCGATACGGTGGGCGGCCAGGTGACCAATCTCAAGGTCAGTCTCGACACCTATACCGGAACCTTCACGACCATCGCCGAAGTCGCGATCGTCCTCGGGGCGCTTTTGCTGCTGCTCTCCTGGCCGCTCAAGAAATGGATGCACGGGGTCAAGTGATGCGATAGGCTCGCCGCGGACCTTTCCGGGAGGGCGCGGTGAGCGATACAGGCATGGTACTGGCGGCAGCGGGCGCGTTTCTCGGGACGCATTTCCTGCTGTCGCACCCGTTGCGCGCGCCGATCGTCCGGCGGATCGGCGAGGGCCCGTTCCTCGGCCTGTATTCGCTGGTGGCGGCGGTGACGCTCGGATGGCTCGTCTTCGCCTATCGCGCGGTCGGGCCGCAGCAGCCATGGTGGGACGTGGGCGCAGGGCCGTGGGGGATCGCGACGCTGCTGATGCTGGCCGCCAGCATCCTGCTGGTCGGCTCGCTGATCGGCAATCCCGCCCTGCCCAATCCCGGCCCCGCGACCGAGGCGCCGGCCGAAGCGCGCGGGGTGTTCTCGATCACGCGCCATCCGATGATGTGGAGCTTCGCGCTGTGGGGCGTGGCGCATATCCTGGTCTTCCCGACCACCGCCAACATCGTCCTGGCCAAGGCGATCATCCTGCTCGCGCTGGTCGGCGCGGCGCTGCAGGACCGCAAGAAGGAGGCGCTGCAGCCCGCACGCTGGCGCGCCTGGGAAGCCAGGACCTCCTATTGGCCGTTCGCCGCGATCGCCTCGGGCCGCGCGCGCCTCGGCGGATTTCGCCCGCATGACTGGGCCGGGGGCCTCGTGCTCTGGATCGCGGCGACCTGGGCCCATATCCCGCTGGCGGGCGTGCCGGCCGGCCTCTGGCGCTGGATCGGCTGACGCCCGCTGCGTTTCGCGCCATTCTACCCTGTTCCGCCCTGATCATCGCGCCTTTATTTTTTCGCGCGCGATTCCACCCTGTTACGTTGGAAATTCGCCTAAAAATTCTACAAGCGAATCAAAAGCTTGCCTGGAGCCAGCCCTGTTAATTCCGGAACAGGGCGAACAAGCGCGATAACAGGGCAAACCCGGCGGCATAACAGGGCAACTGTTTTCCATGACAAGGAGAAAGAGCGCGTCCGGGCTGGACGCGCCACTCCGGTCGCGCGCAACGATAGCGCTGCTCCACCGACGTTGAATCGACCCGGCGCCGGGGCGGCGCGGGCCTCAGGCCGCCTTGCGCAGCTCCAGCCGGCTCCAGATCTCGACCAGCGCGCTGGTGAGATCGCGCATCATCGCCTCGTCATGCGCCGGCCCCGGGGTGAAGCGCAGGCGCTCGGTGCCGCGCGGCACGGTCGGGTAATTGATCGGCTGCACATACACGCCATATTCGGCGAGCAGGATGTCGCTGATCTTCTTGGCCTTGACCGGATCGCCCACCATCAGCGGCACGATATGCGTGGTCGAGTTCATCACCGGCAGCCCGGCCTCGGCCATCATCGTCTTGAGCATCGTCGCGGCCGCCTGCTGGCCGTCCCGCTCGGCGCTCGACGCCTTGAGGTGGCGCACGCTCGCCAGCGCGCCGGCGACCAGCACGGGCGACAGGCTGGTGGTGAAGATGAAGCCCGGCGCATAGGAGCGGATCACGTCGATGATCGTCTGGTCGGCAGTGATATAGCCGCCCATCACCCCGAACGCCTTGCCGAGCGTGCCCTCGATGATCGTCAGCCGGTGCGCGACGCCGTCGCGCTCCGAAATGCCGCCGCCGCGCGCGCCGTACATGCCGACCGCATGGACTTCGTCGAGATAGGTCAGCGCGCTGTACTTGTCGGCGAGATCGCAGATCGCCTCGATCGGGGCGATATCGGCATCCATCGAATAGACGCTCTCGAACGCGATCAGCTTCGGCGCGGCCGGATCGACCGAGGCGAGCAGTTCCTCGAGATGCGCGAGGTCATTGTGGCGGAAGACGTGCCGTTCGCAGCCCGAATTGCGGATGCCCGCGATCATCGAGGCATGGTTGAGCTCGTCGGAGAAGATGATGCAGCCCGGCAGGATCTTGGCCAGCGTCGCCAGCGTCGCCTCGTTCGAGACATAGCCCGAGGTGAAGAGCAGCGCGCCTTCCTTGCCGTGCAGGTCGGCGAGCTCGCCCTCGAGATCGACATGATAATGGGTGTTGCCGCCGATATTGCGCGTGCCGCCCGAGCCGGCGCCCACATCGTGCAGCGCCTCTTCCATCGCCGCGATCACGTTCGGATGCTGGCCCATGGCGAGATAGTCGTTGGAACACCAGACGGTGATCGGCTTCGGGCCGTTATGGCCGGCGAAGCAGCGCGCGTTCGGGAAGCTTCCCTTGTTGCGCAGGATATCGATGAAGACGCGGTAGCGACCTTCAACATGCAGGCGGTCAATCGCCTGGGTGAAAATGCGCGAGTAGTCCACTCCGCGCAGCGCCGTGCCATCCGCTTCCATGGGCGCCGCAGTAGCGCGCGACAGCCCGGATTTCCAGCATTTTACGACTAAGGATATATCCGCATAGGCCGCGCCGGCGCGCCGTGCCAATCTTGCTTTCAATCATGCGCTGCGGGCCCGGGCCATGCTATAAGGGCCCATCGCCGGCCGTTTGCGACAGGCACGCCGGGGACCGAGAGACGCTACGCGCTCCCGCTTGATGCATGGAGCTTTTGCCATGACCGAATCCGAAGCAAGCACCGGAAAACAGGACTATTATTCGAAGCGCGCGGCGCAGGAACGCGCGCTGGCGGAACGTGCCGACGATCCCACCGCGCGGCGGATTCACGTCGAGCTGGCGAGTCGTTATGCCGAAATCGTGGAGCAGTCGGTCCCGGCCTGACGCCTGCACTACAGCGTTTCGATCCGCACCAGGCCATGTCGGGCGAGCGCGGGCGCCAGCGCGCTGTGATCGCCGGTACCGGTGAACACCGCCACGCCGCCGCCCGGAGTTGCGGGCCAGTCCTGCCCCCGGGTCAGAAAGGCGACTCGGCGCGCGATTCCGGCCGATCCGTCGACGAAGCGCACCGCATGCGGCGCGGCGGCGGCCAGCTCCTCCTCCACCAGCGGGAAATGCGTGCAGGCATTGACGATCACGTCGAGGCGTTCGCCGCCGGGCTGCCCGAACAAGCCGGCCAGGATCGCCGCATAGCGATCGAGCGGCGCATCCTCGCCGCGCAGCTTCGCCTCGGCCAGCTGCACGAGCTCGGCGGAACCGTGCCGCAGGACCAGGCAATCGCTCGCGAAGCGGGCGGCGAGATCGTCGACATAGGGCTGGCGCACCGTCGCATCGGTCCCGAGCACGCCGATCACGCGCGTCCGACTCGTCTCGGCCGCCGGCTTGATCGCCGGCACCGTGCCCACCACCGGCAGGTCGAGCGCCGCGCGCACCGCGGCGAGCGCGATCGTGGAGGCCGTGTTGCAGGCAATCACGATCAGGCGCGGCCGATAGCGCTCCGCCAGCCGGCCGAGCAGCGCGGGCACCCGCGCCGCGATCTCGGCCTCGCTGCGCGTGCCATAGGGAAAGCCGGCCGAATCGGCGACATAGACGAAGGGCGCGGCGGGCAGCAGCGCGCGCGTCGGCGCCAGCACCGAGAGGCCACCCACCCCGGAATCGAAGAACAGGACAGGCCGGGCATCGCTCACCCCCGCGATGTAGCGCGGGCGCCGGGTTTGACAACGCCCCCACTTGAGCGAGATTGTTGGCGCGGCCGCGACGCCGGGCTATGGTGCGGCGTCTTGGGGGCTCCATCGTGTCGACCGAATATCTCTGGATCGCTCCGGCAGGGGCACTGCTCCTCGGCTATCTGCTGGGTTCCATTCCGTTCGGGCTGATCCTGACCCGCGTCTTCGGCGCTGGCGACCTGCGCCAGATCGGCTCGGGCAATATCGGCGCGACCAATGTGCTGCGCACCGGCCGCAAGGGCCTGGCGGCGGCGACGCTGCTGCTCGACGCGGCCAAGGGCTTCGCGGCGGTCGCGATCGCCGAAGCGCTCTGGCCGGGCAATGGCGTGCTGGCGGCGGCGGCGGCCTTTCTCGGCCATCTCTATCCGATCTGGCTGAAGTTTCGCGGCGGCAAGGGCGTCGCGACGATGATGGGAATCGTGCTGGCGCTGCACTGGCCGTGCGCGGTGGTCTATGCGGTGGTGTGGCTCGGGCTGCTCGCGGTGCTGCGGATCTCGTCGCTGGCGGGCATGGCGGCGGCGGTCAGCGCGCCGGTCAGCGCCGCCTTCTTCTCCGCGTTCGACATCGTGCTGCCGCTGCTCGCGCTCGCGCTGCTGGTGCTGTGGAAGCATCGCGAGAATATCGACCGCCTCCTGAACGGCACCGAGCCGAAGGTCGGCGCAAAGAGTGCGTGACGATCCGGTGCGCGACCGGGCGGCGGCGATCGCCCGCCTGCGGCTGATCCGCACGCCGCAGATCGGCCCGGTGACCTATCGCCAGCTGATCGCCCGCTATGGCGATGCCGCCGCGGCGATCGACGCGCTGCCCGACCTGGCCGCGCGCGGGGGCGGGCGGCCGCCCGTTCTTGCCGACAGTGCCGTGGCCGAGCGCGAGCTGGCGGCGGTGGCGAAGCGCGGCGCGCGCCACCTGTTCATCGACGACGCCGATTATCCCTTCCTGCTCGCCGAGATCGACAATGCCCCGCCGGTGCTGACGCTGCGCGGTGACCCGGCGCTGCTGCGCCGGCCCGCGATCGCCATGGTCGGCGCGCGCAACGCCTCCGCCGCCGCCTGCCGCTTCGCCCGGCAGCTTGCCGCCGAGCTCGGCCGCGAGGATGTCGCCATCGTCTCCGGCCTCGCGCGCGGGGTCGACACCGCCGCCCATGTCGGATCGCTCGACAGCGGCACGATCGCCGTGATCGCCGGGGGCATCGATGTGGTCTACCCGCCCGAAAATGCCGCGCTGCAGGAAGAGGTCGCGACGCGCGGCCTGCTGATCGCCGAGCAGCCGCCCGGCACCGAGCCGCGCGCGCGCCATTTCCCCTATCGCAACCGCATCATCGCCGGGCTCGCCCAGGGCACGGTGGTGGTCGAGGCGGCGCCGAAATCGGGATCGCTGATCACCGCGCGGCTGGCGGGCGAGATGGGGCGCGAGGTGATGGCCGTGCCCGGCTCGCCGCTCGATCCGCGCGCGCAGGGCTGCAACGGCCTGATCCGCGAGGGCGCGACGCTGGTGCAATCCGCCGCCGACATCCTCGAGCTGATTCGCCCGATCGATCCGCGCATGGTGCGCTCGGGCAGCACGCACTTCACAGGACCGCCGCCCGACGATGCGAGCGATGCCGAACGACGGGCGGTCGCGGCGCTGCTCGGGCCGGTGCCGGTCGCGATCGACGAGCTGATCCGGCAATCGGGGCTGGCGCCCGCGATCGTGCAGACGGTGCTGCTCGAACTCGAGCTGGGCGGCCGGCTGGAGCGGCATGCCGGCGGGCGCGCCAGTCTCGCCTAGGCTGCCGGAGGAGCGATGCAGCGCCGCAGGACGGACGGCGGGCAGCAGCGGTCGATGCGCCCGAAGCCGATTGCCCCGGTCGAACGCGGGGCGTTGACGCGGGGTGTCGGACACCTCCATCCTCGCGCGTACACGTAAGGACCTCGCCAAAACCCCATGCAGCTTGTCATCGTCGAATCGCCCGCCAAGGCGAAAACCATCGAGAAATATCTCGGCTCGGACTATCGCGTCCTCGCCAGCTACGGCCATGTCCGCGATCTGCCGGCCAAGGACGGCTCCGTCGATCCGGACCATGGCTTCGCGATGGAATGGGAAAATTACGCCGACAAGGCGAAGCAGCTCAAGGCCATCGCCGATCTCGCCAAGACCGCCGACCGCCTGATCCTCGCGACCGATCCCGATCGCGAAGGCGAGGCGATCAGCTGGCACGTCCAGGAAGTGCTGCGCGCGCGCAAGGCGCTGCCCAGGGAAGTCGAGCGCGTCACCTTCAACGCCATCACCAAGGCGACGGTGACCGAGGCGATGAAGCATCCGCGCGAGCTCGATACCGACCTGATCGATGCCTATCGCGCGCGGCGCGCGCTCGACTATCTCGTCGGCTTCACCCTCTCGCCGGTGCTGTGGCGCAAGCTGCCCGGCGCCAAATCGGCCGGGCGCGTCCAGTCGGTCGCGCTGCGCATCATCGTCGACCGCGAGCGCGAGATCGAGGCGTTCCGCGCCCAGGAATATTGGTCGGTCACCGCCGAGATGGAGCAGGACGGCACGCCCTTCACGGCGCGGCTCGTCACCTTCGAGGGCAAGAAGCTCGACCGGCTGTCGATCGGCGAGGAAGGCACGGCGCTCCGCGCCAAGCAGGCAGTCGAGGAAGGGCGCTTCAGCGTCCAGACGGTCGAGGTCAAGCCGGCCACGCGCAACCCGCCGGCGCCCTTCACCACCTCGACGCTGCAGCAGGAAGCCGCGCGCAAGCTCGGCTTCTCCGCCGACCATACGATGCGGATCGCGCAAGGGCTCTACGAGGACGGCGCGATCACCTATATGCGGACCGACGGCGTCCAGATGGACAGCTCGGCCATCTCGGCGGCGCGCAAGGCGATCGCCGACCGCTATGATGCCGGCTATGTGCCGGACAAGCCGCGCCTCTACCAGAGCAAGGCCAAGAATGCGCAGGAAGCGCATGAGGCGATCCGCCCGACCGACTTCTCGAAGGACAAGGCCGGCGGCGGCGATCATGCCCGCCTGTACGACCTGATCTTCAAGCGCGCGCTCGCCAGCCAGATGGCGTCGGCGCGGATGGAGCGCACCACCGTCGAGCTGGCGGACGGCTCGGGCCAGACGGGCCTGCGCGCGACCGGCCAGGTCGTGCTCTTCCCCGGGTATCTCGCCCTGTACGAGGAAGGCACCGACGACAGCGCCGACGAGGATTCGCGCCGCCTGCCGCGCCTGCGCGAAGGCGATGCGCCGGCCAAGAAGGCCGTGAATGCCGAGCAGCATTTCACCCAGCCGCCGCCGCGCTTCTCCGAAGCATCGCTGGTCAAGCGGCTCGAGGAACTCGGCATCGGCCGGCCTTCGACCTATGCCTCGATCATCAAGACGCTGAAGGACCGCGCCTATGTGCGCGTCGAGAAGAACCGCTTCTTCGCCGAGGAGAGCGGCCGGCTCGTGACGGCGTTCCTCGAGCGCTATTTCGAGAAATATGTCGGCTATGATTTCACCGCCGGGCTCGAGGACGAGCTCGACGAGGTCTCGGGCGGTCGGGCCGAATGGCAGGCAGTGCTCGAATCCTTCTGGAAGGATTTCAAGCCGCGCACGACCGAGGTGATGGAGCAGAAGCCCTCCGAAGTGACGGCGGCGCTCGACAAGTTCCTCGAGCCCTATCTCTTCCCGGCCAGGGCCGATGGGGGCGATCCGCGGCTCTGCCCGCATTGCGGCGCGGGGCAGCTCGCGCTGCGCGGCGGCAAGTTCGGCGCGTTCGTCGCCTGCTCCAACTATCCGGAGTGCAAATATACCCGCCGCTTCGGCCAGCCGGGCAGCGAGGGCGATGCCGGCGATACCGGCCCCGAGGTGATGGGCCAGGACCCCGAGACCGGGGCCGAGGTGACGAAGCGCAGCGGGCGGTTCGGCCCCTATGTCCAGCTCGGCGAGGGCAAGGAGGCCAAGCGCGCCTCGATCCCCAAGGACGTGCCAGCCGAGGATTTCGGGCTTGAATGGGCGCTGAAGCTGCTCAGCCTGCCGCGCACGATCGGCATGCATCCCGAGACCGGCACCCCGATCACTGCCTCGATCGGCCGCTACGGCCCCTATCTCGCGCATGACGGCAAATATGCCCGGCTGACCTCGACCGCCGAAGTGTTCGAGACGGGGATGAACGCCGCCGTGGTGAAGCTGGCCGAGGCCGCCGCTGGCGGCGGGCGCCCGCAACGCGGCAGCCGCGAGCCGCTCAAGGTGCTGGGCAAGCACCCGCGCACCGACGCCGAGATCAAGCTGATGGAGGGGCGGTTCGGCCCCTATGTCACTGACGGCGAGACCAACGCGACCCTGCCCAAATCGGTCGAGAAGGACCAGCTCACGCTGGAGGAGGCGGCCCAGCTGATCGATGCCCGCGCCGCGGCCGCCCCGGCCAAGAAGGGCAAGAAGCCCGCCGCCAAGAAGAAGGCGGCCCCGGCCAAAAAGGCGCCCGCGAAAAAGGCCCCGGCGAAGAAGGCGAAGGCGGCCTCCTGAGCCGGCTCACCCGGCCCCGGGCAGGTGGATGCGCACGAGCAGCCAGAGCGCCATGCCGGTCAGGATCGCGAGGGTGGCGACAATGCCGGCCGAACGGGCCGGCCCCGGGGGGCCGGGCGGGTTGAACAGCCCCTTGGCGTTCAGCACGCGGGCGAGGACGAAGGCGGCGGCGGTGATGGCGAGCGGGGTGTGGCTGGCGCCGCCCGCTTCGAGCAGCCCGATCAGGATCAGGCCGATCGGCGCATATTCGGTGAGGTTGCCATGCGCGCGGATGGCGGCGGTCAGATCGTGCTGGCCGGCATCGCCGAACGCGGCGCGATGCTTCATCCGCATGCGGATGGTGGTAACCGACAGGAAGACGAGCAGCAGCGCGAGCGCGGCCGCGGTCAGCCCGGTGATGGTGAGTTCCATGATCCCTCCGGTATCGTTCCGGAGGCGATGCTATCCCCGTTGCCGGGCGCGGTCCAATCGGTTCAGGCGGCGCGGCGCGCGGTGAGGTTCAGCCAGGCGCGGGCGGCCTTCTGGGCCTCGGCGATCTCGCGCGCGGTCATGTCCTCGGCGATCTCGCTGCGGCAGGCCTGGGCGGCCTCGCTGCCGGCCACCGCGGCCAGATTGAACCATTTATGCGCCTCGATCAGGTTGACGCCGATGCCCGCGGCACCGCTCGAATAGACCATGCCGAGTTCGTAGCAGGCATCCATGTCGCCCCGGGCCGCATCCGCGAGCCGGCTGTCGATCAGGAACTGCGCATTCTTCAGGCTGCTGCCCATGCTCTTAACCCCTGTTAACCATCCCTGTCGGACGACTTTGGGGTAAGTGCATCAACAAATGGTTAACGGGAATTAGCGATAAATGCGTATCTCCCGGGCGCTCAGACTGCGATATTGTCGATCAGCCGGGTCGCGCCCATCCGCGCGGCGGCGAGCAGGCGGCGCGGCCTCGACGGGTCGACCGCTTCGGCGAGCGTCTCGGCATCGACCAGCGTGACATAATCGATCTCGAAGCCGGCGGCGGCGAGCGACTCGCGCGCGGTGGCGAGCACGGCATCGATCTCGATCCCCTTGCCGATCGACCGCGCGGCGACGCCGAGCGCGCGCGGCAGCGCGACGGCGCGCGCGCGCTCGTCGGCATCAAGATAGACGTTGCGCGACGAAAGGGCGAGGCCGTCATCCTCGCGCTGGGTCGGCACGCCGGCGATCTCGATCCCGATATCGAGATCGGCGACCATCCGGCGGATCACCGCGAGCTGCTGGAAATCCTTCTCGCCGAAATAGGCGATGTCCGGCCGGACCTGGTTGAACAGCTTGGCGACGACGGTGGCGACGCCGTCGAAATGGCCGGGCCGGGTCGCGCCGTCGAGGCCCTCGCTCACGCCCGCGACCGAAATGGTGGTCGCGAAGCCTTCCGGATACATCAGCTCGACCGGCGGCATCCACAGCAGGTCGCATCCCGCATCGGCCAGCATCCGCGTGTCGGCGAGTTCCTTGCGGGGATAGCGCGCCAGATCCTCGTTCGGGCCGAACTGCTTCGGATTGACGAAAATCGACGCGACCACGCGCGTGCCGGGCCGTTTCGCCGCCTCGATCAGCGCCATGTGCCCGGCGTGGAGCGCGCCCATCGTCGGGACGAACGCGATCGTCGCGCCCTCGGCCCGAAAATCGGCGATCCCGCGACGGAGCAGATCAAGCTGACGGATGGTTTGCACGCGTGAAGGGCCTTCGATAAGGACGGGGCGGGCCTTCTATGGGGGGCGGCCCGGCCGATCAATAAGGGAAGCACGACACTTGTCGACGGTTGCACAGAAGCCACATATCATCGTGTTCGCCAACGAGAAGGGCGGCACCGGCAAATCGACGACCGCAGTCCATGTCGCGATCGCGCTCGAGGCGCGCGGCGCGAAGGTCGCGGCGTTCGATCTCGATCACCGCCAGCGGACCATGGGGCGCTATCTCGACAATCGCGCGGCCACCGCCAAGCGCACCGGGCGCGAGCTGATGATCCCGCGCCACGCGACGCATGACGGCGAGAGCCTGGCGCGCTTCACCGAGACGTTCGACGCGCTCGCCGCGGGCAGCGACTTCCTGGTGATCGACACGCCCGGCCGCGACGACCGCTTCGCCCGGATGGCCGCGCAGCGCGCCGATACGCTCGTCACGCCGATGAACGACAGCTTCGTCGATTTCGACCTGATCGGGCAGGTCGATCCGGTGACCTACAAGGTCACCCGCCCGAGCTTCTATGCCGAGCTGATCTGGGATGCGCGCAAGGCGCGCGCCAAGGCCGACGGCTCGACGATCGACTGGGTCGTGCTGCGCAACCGGGTCCAGCATATCGAGGCGCGCAACATGCGCCGCGTATCCGAGGCGCTCGACCAGCTCGCCAAGCGGGTCGGCTTCCGCATCATCCCCGGCCTTGGCGAGCGCGTGATCTATCGCGAGCTCTTCCCCAAGGGCCTGACCATGCTCGATTCGCGCGAATTCGGCGAGATGGGCCTCGCCCATGTCGCGGCGCGGCAGGAGCTGCGCGAGATGATGGCCGCGCTCGGCCTGCCTGAGCCAGCGATGCCGCTGTTCGCCTGATGGCGAAGCTGCTTCTCCTCGGCCTGTTGCTCTATGGCGGCTGGATCCTGCTGCGCCGGAGCGCGCCGGCGCTGACGATCGACGAGAAGGAGGCGCGCGCCATCCTGGGCGTCGACAACCTGGCCGACGCCGAGGCGATCCGCGCGGCGCATCGCCGGCTCGTCTCCGCCGTGCATCCCGATCGTGGCGGATCGGCCGAGCTGGCCCGGCGCATCAACGCCGCGCGCGACGTCCTGCTGAAACGCCGCCATTGAACTTTCCGCGCGCTCGCCGATTGGGCGCACGACACCACCGACAGGAGCCCCGATGACGCACCGCTTCGACCCAACCTCCCTGCGCGAATATGACATCCGCGGCATCGTCGGAAAGACGCTCGGCCCGGCCGACGCCACCGCGATCGGCCGCGGCTTCGCCACGCGGGTGCGCCGCGCCGGCGGCACGCGGGTCGCGGTCGGCTATGACGGGCGCGTCTCCTCGCCGATCCTCGAGGCGGCGCTGATCGAGGGCCTCACCGCCAGCGGCGTCGATGTCGTCCGCGTCGGCATGGGGCCGACCCCGATGCTCTATTATGCCGAGGCGATCCTCGAAGTCGACGGCGGCATCCAGATCACCGGCAGCCACAATCCGGCCGATTACAACGGCTTCAAGATGGTGCTCCAGCACCTGCCCTTTTTCGGCGAGGACATCCAGGATCTCGGCCGGCTCGCCGAGGCCGGCGACTGGGAAGAGGGCACCGGCGAGGTCACTGCATTCGACATCGTCGACAATTATGTCGGCCGCCTGATGGCGGGATATGCCGGCGGCGCCTACCGGATCGGCTGGGACGCCGGCAACGGCGCCTCGGGCCCGGTGATCGAGAAGCTGGTCAAGCTGCTCCCGGGCGAGCACCACCTGCTCTACACCGATGTCGACGGCAGCTTCCCCAACCATCATCCCGATCCGACCGAGGAAAAGAATCTCGCCGACCTGAAGCAGCTGGTCGCCGAGAAGCAGCTCGATTTCGGCCTCGCCTTCGACGGCGACGGCGACCGGATCGGCGCGATCGACGGCCAGGGCCGGGTGATCTGGGGCGACCAGCTGCTCTCGATCCTGGCGGAGCCGGTACTGAAGGAACTGCCCGGCTCGACCATCATCGCCGACGTCAAGGCGAGCCAGGCGCTGTACGACCGGATCGCCGAACTGAGCGGCGTGCCGCTGATGTGGAAGACCGGCCACAGCCTGATCAAGATGAAGATGAAGGAGACGGGCAGCCCGCTCGCCGGCGAGATGAGCGGCCATATCTTCTTCGCGCATGATTTCTACGGCTTCGACGACGCGCAATATGCCGCGGTCCGGCTGATCCGCGCCGTGCACATGATCGGCAAGTCGATGACCGAGATCCGCGGGAGCATGCCGGCGATGGTCAACACGCCCGAGATGCGCTTCCAGGTCGACGAGAGCCGCAAGTTCGCGGTGGTCGACGAAGTGCTCGACCGGCTCGAGGCCGAGGGCGCCGACGTCAACCGCACCGATGGCGCGCGCGTCAACACGCCCGACGGCTGGTGGCTGCTGCGCGCCTCGAACACCCAGGACGTGCTCGTCGCGCGCGCCGAGGCGAAGGACCAGGCCGGGCTCGACCGGCTCATGGCGATGATCGACGCGCAGCTCGCGGCGAGCGGGATCGTGCGCGGGGAGCAGGCGGGGCACTGAGCCCCCCGCTCCCGCGCGGGGGCCGGGGCCCCGTTTGGCACTGGCATTCCGCGCGCCGAGCCGCCACTTAGGCGCCATGGCCCCGCCACCCCAGCTCATCCGCGTCATCGATCTCGAAACCACCGGCCCGGCACCGCCGATGCACGGCGTGTGCGAGATCGGCTGGCAGGACGTCGCGCTGGGGCCGGACGGGCGCTGGGCGCTTTACGGCGAGGGGAGCAGCCGGCTGGTCAATCCGGGCCGCCCGATTCCGCCGCTCACCCAGGCGATCCACCACATCCTCGACGAACAGGTCGCCGACGCGCCCTTCTGGCATGACGTCGCCCGGCAGGCGCTCGATCCCTGGCCGCGGCGCATCGCGCTCGCCGCGCATCGCAGCACCGCCGAACTGGAATTCTGCACCCCCGCGCTGACGCGGAACGCCGACTGGATCTGCACCTGGAAGTGCGCGATGCGGCTCTGGCCGGAATGCCCGAGTTTTTCCAACCAGATGCTGCGCTACTGGCGCAAGCCCGAGGGCATGGAGCACGAACGCGGCCTGCCCGCCCACCGGGCCTATCCCGACGCCTATGTCACTGCCTTCCACCTGCGCGACATGCTCAACGAAGTCGGCGTCGCGCAGCTGATCGAATGGTCGAACCTGCCCGGGCTGCTGCCGCGCGTCCGCCAGGGCCCCGATCGCGGCAAGGACTGGCGCGAGATCGAGGACGAATCGCTGATGGGCTTTCTCGGCGACCGCGACATCGACGTGCGCTTCACCGCCGAGACCGAACTCGCCCGGCGGCGCAGCGGCGGCGCGGCGGCACGCCCGACGCGGCAGGACCTGCCCCTCTAGGCGCGGCATCTGCAGGAAGGCTCCCGTCGACCGGGAGGCCCTGCGCCGTCACCTTTACCTAGGTGTGTATACAAGCGCTGGCATTTCCGCCGACAGAACCTTAGGAAATGCCGATGCTTTCCGGGATTTTGCGGCGATTAGGCTTGGCGGACCAATCCATCGGGCGCGTGCTGATCGCCTGCATGGTGATCGGTTTCGCCAGCCTGGTCGCGGCCGGCATGGCGGCGATATGGTCGACGGGGCGCAACCAGCTGCACATCCAGGCCGTGAACCACACCTATGAGGTCGAACTGGCGATCGCGCGCGCCGGCCTCCTGATCGAGCAGGGCGAGACCACGCGGCGCGGCTATATCATCGCGCGGCAGCCGGTCTATCTCGAAAGCTACAGGGCGACGGCAGCGCAGATTCCGGTGGCACTGCGCCGAATCGAGCAGCTGACCATGGACAATCCGCGCGAGCAGGCGAACCTCGCCCGGCTGCGCGCGCTGGTCGCGGATATCGAGCAGCATCGCGACCAGACCAACGCGCTCGTCACAGCCGGCAAGACCGACGCGGCCGTCCGTGCCTTTGTCGAGGACACCACCGCACAACGGATGGGCACTATCCGCGAGCTCGGCCAGGCGATGGATCGTGAGGAGCGCGCGCTCCTCGCGATCCGCGACGCCGAGCAGCAGGCCAGCGTGCGCGCCTTCTACATCACCATATCGATCGCGAGCGCCCTGCTCCTGTTCGTCGCCGTGGCCTCGTTCCTGACGGTCCGGCGCTACACGCGCGACCTCGCCGCCTCGCACGACACGCTGCGCGATTTCGCTGATTCGCTCGAGGACCTGGTGGCCGAACGTACCGCCGATCTCACCCGCGCCAACGAGGAGATCCAGCGCTTCGCCTATATCGTCAGCCATGATCTGCGCGCGCCGCTCGTCAACGTGATGGGCTTCACCGCCGAGCTCGATGCCGCGACGGTCGCGATCAACGAACTGGTCGACCGGCTCGAACGGACCGCGCCCGAGATCGACACCGCCGACGCCCGGGTCGCGGCGCGGGAGGATCTTCCCGAGGCGATCGGCTTCATCCGGACGTCGAGCCAGAAGATGGACCGGCTGATCAACGCCATCCTCAAGCTGTCGCGCGAGGGCAGGCGCGTCATCGCCCCGGAGAAGATCGACGCGACGGCCCTGGTCGGTTCGGTGCGCGACACGCTCCAGCATCTGATCGACGACCGGGGAGCCCGCCTCGTGATCGAAGGCACCCTGCCCGATATCGTCAGCGACCGCCTCGCGCTCGAACAGATTTTTTCCAACCTGATCGAGAACGCGATCAAATATCTGCAACCCGACCGGCCCGGCCTGATCGAGGTGCGCGGTGCGCGACAGGGTGCGCGCATCACCTATGAGGTGAACGACAATGGCCGCGGCATCGCGCCGGCGGATCACCAGCGCGTGTTCGATCTGTTCCGGCGATCGGGCAACCAGGACCAGCCGGGCGAAGGTATCGGCCTCGCGCATGTCCGTGCCTTGGCGTACCGCCTTGGTGGCGTTATCGATGTCCGCTCCGACCTCGGCAAAGGCGCATCCTTCCGCCTTTCGCTTCCCGCCACGCTTACCGAAGTACAGGGAAATTGAGATGAACGACCATCGCTCCGTCAGCATCATCATGATCGAGGACGACGAAGGGCATGCGCGGCTGATCGAGAAGAATATCCGCCGGGCGGGCATTCTCAACGATATCAGGCATTTCACCGACGGGACCAGCGCGCTCGACTATCTGTTCAACCATGCCGACGGGCCGGCCCTCAACGGCCCGGCACTGGTGCTGCTCGATCTCAACCTGCCCGACATGAGCGGCACCGATATCCTGGCCAGGATCAAGGGCGCCCCCGCGCTGAAACGAACCCCCGTGGTGATCCTGACGACTACGGACGACAAGATGGAGATCCAGCGCTGCTACGATCTGGGCTGCAACGTCTATATCACCAAGCCGGTCAATTATGAGAGCTTCGCCCAGGCGATCCGGCAGCTCGGCCTGTTCCTGTCGGTGATCAAGGTTCCCGACATCGAGGGCGAAGGTTGAACCAAGCCGCCCCGCCCCGCGTCCTCTATATCGACGATGACGCGGGTCTCGGCAGGCTGGCGGTGCGCACGCTCACCCGGCGCGGCTTCGCCCTGACGGTGGCCGAACGCGGGGCCGAGGGTGTCGCGCTGGCCGCCGAGCACCCGTTCGACCTGATCGCGGTGGATCATTACATGCCGGAGATGGACGGGCTGGAGACGCTGTCGCGGCTCCGCGCGCTGCCATCCCCGCCGCCGATCGTCTATGTCACCGGCTCGGAGGAGGGGCGGATCGCGATCGCCGCGCTCAAGGCGGGGGCGGCCGACTATGTCGTCAAATCGACCGGGCCGGACTTTTTCGACCTGCTCGCCAGCGCGTTCGATCAGGTGCTGGCGCGGGCCGCGCTCGAGCGCGACAAGGCCGCGGCGGAGGAGCAGCTGCGGGCAAGCAATGCCCGGCTCGCGGCCCTGCTCAGCGAGGTCAACCACCGCGTCGCCAACAGCCTCCAGCTCGTCTCGTCGATGGTGTCGATGCAGGCGAGCGCGCTGGACGATCCGGCCGCCCAGGCCGCGCTCGGGGACACGCAGCGCCGGATCGCGGCGATCGCGCAGGTCCATCGCCGCCTCTATACCTCGGACAATGTCGAGCAGGTCGACATGGCGGAGTATCTCGGCGCCCTGGTCGAGGACCTCGGCGGCGCCTGGTCGGGCACGGGCACGCGCTGCCTCCTGTCGATCTCGGCGGATCCGATCCGGCTGGCCACGGATCGCGCCGTATCGCTCGGCGTGATCGTCACCGAACTCGTGTCGAACGCCTGCAAATATGCCTATCCGGCCGCGTCGGGCGAGGTCCGCATCTCGCTCCAGCGAGACGGCGCGCAGCATTTCCGCCTGACGGTCGAGGATGACGGCGTCGGCATCCCGCCGGGCGCGGCGCCGCACGGCACCGGCCTCGGCACGCGGCTGATCCGCGCCATGGCGAAGAGCCTGCAGAGCGCGGTCGACTATGACCGCGGCCATGGCGGCGTCCGCGCGACGCTGCGCGCGGCCCTCGCCTGACGGTCAGGCGAAGCCGCCCAGCAGGCTCGTCACGTTCGCGCCCAGTGCCTCCACGGCATAGCCGCCTTCCATCGCGATGACGGTGGGCCAGCCGCGGGCGGCGATGTCCCGCCCGAGCACGGCATAATCCGGCGTGGCCAGGCTGAAATGCGAGATGGGATCGCCCGCCCAGGTATCCGCGCCGAAGCTGACGACCAGCAGCGCCGGGTCGAACCGGGCGATCGCGTCGAGCGCCGCCGACTGCGCCGCGCGGAACCCGTCGAGCCCGGCGCCCTGCGGCAGCGGCAGGTTCAGCGTCGCGCCCTTGCCCGCGCCGTCGCCGGTCTCGTCGGTATGGCCCCAGTAAAAGGGATAGTCGGTCGCCGGATCGGCATGGACCGACGCGTAGAAGACGTCGCCGCGTTCCCAGAAGATATCCTGGGTGCCGTTGCCGTGATGATAATCGATGTCGAGGATCGCCACCCGCGCCAGCCCGGCATCGCGCGCGGCCTGCGCGACGATCGCGGCGGCGTTCAGGTAGCAATAGCCCCCGAGATAATCCGCCCCGGCATGATGCCCGGGCGGGCGGCACAGCGCGAAGGCGGCGCGATCCCCGGCCAGCACCGCATCGAGCGCCGACAGCGCCGACTGCACGCTCCAATAGGCAGCGTCCCAGGTGTCGGCGGTGAGCGGCGTGGAGGCATCCAGGCTGTACCGCCCGGCCAGGGCATCGATCCGGTCGAGCGGCAGCGGCCGCCGGCCGACGATCGGCCAGATATAGCCGATCACGTCGCCCGGCCGGCCGGCGGCGGCCCAGCGCGCCGGCCCGGTCCGGAGAAAGTCGAGATAGCCCGAATCATGCACCGCCCGGATCGCCGCGTCGCCATGATCGCCCGGCGCCTCGATTCCCGCCACTGCCCGCTCGATCGCCTCGGCGCGCACCGGCTTCTCGGCGAAATCGGTGAAGCCGCCATTGTGCAGCTCCTTCAGCGGCGCGTGCGCGAGCTGACGCCGGTCGAAAAAGGCCCGCATTCAACGCCCCCGCGAGTACGGCGCGAAGCGCAGGACCAGAAAGCCCGCGATCGCCGACAGGATCGATCCCGCCAGCACGCCGATCTTCACCGCGTCCATTACCGCGGCGTTGCCGGGAAAGGCGAGGCCGCCGATGAACAGGCTCATGGTGAAGCCGATGCCGGCAAGCAGCGCGACCCCGTAGATCTGCATCCAGCTCGCCTTGCCCGGCGCGCGCGCGATTCCCAGCCGCACGGCGAGGCGGATGCTCCCGAAGATGCCGATCTGCTTGCCGAAGAACAGCGCCAGCGCGATCCCCAGCACCAGCGGCTCGGCCAGGATCGAGGCCGAAAGGCCCGTGAGCGCGACGCCGGCATTGGCGAAGCCGAACAGCGGCACGACGCCATAGGCGACCCAGGGGTTGAGCGCATGCTCGAGCCGGTGGAGCGGCGATTCGGCACTGTCCGGCGCGCCCGGCGAGCAGCGGACCGGGATCAGCATCGCGGTCACCACCCCGGCGATCGTGGCATGGATGCCGGACAGCAGCACCAGCAGCCACAGCAGCGCGAAGCCGGCCAGATAGGGCCAGAGCCGCACCACCCCCAGCCGGTTCATCGCGAACAGCACGCCCATGACGATCACCGCACCGGCCAGGGCGAGCAGCACCAGGCCATGGCTGTAGAACAGCGCGATGATCGCGACCGCGCCCATGTCGTCGACGATCGCGACGGTCGTCAGGAACAGCTTGAGCGATGCCGGCACCCGCGGGCCGAGCAGGGCCAGCACGCCGATCGCAAAGGCGATGTCGGTCGCCGCGGGGATCGCCCAGCCGGCGCGCAGATCGGCCGCGCCGCCGGTGATGGCCAGGTACAGGATCGCCGGGCAGATCATCCCGGCCGCCGCCGCGATGATCGGCAGCCGCCGCCGCTCGGGCGACGCGAGCTGGCCGTCGACCAGTTCGCGCTTGATCTCCAGCCCGACGAGCAGGAAGAACAGCGCCATCAGCCCGTCGTTGATCCACAGATGGAGCGTCATCGCGCCGATCGCCGGGGCGATGACCGGCCCGGTCTCGAAGTGCAGCGCCCCGAAATAGAGCGCCGCCAGCGGCGAATTGGCGGCGACCAGCGCCAGCGCGGCGGCGGCGATCAGCGCGATGCCGCCCAACGCCTCGCCGGCGAGAAAATCCCGCAGCACTGAGGCGTAACCGCGTGTCTTCCGGCTCGTCATCGGGCACCTCCGCCGCCGCTATGCGGAACTATCCGCCCGGGTTGCAAGCAAAGTCGACGCGACGGAAGCCGGACGCAATCGATGATGCACGCCGCGCACGATGCCGGTTTTCGTTTCGCAAGCGTCGCGACGCTATTATATCCATGCCCGCAGCGTTCGAGGATTGGAGCAAGACATAAGACGGAGTGGCGTGAGCCCTTGGATCGAGACGGCCATCATCATGGCCGCCGCCCTCTGGCTGTTGCTTTTCGTCGCGCCTGCGCTCTTCAACGCGCATACGTCGACCGGCCTCTGGTCATCGATCTTCCTGTTTCTGCTGGCCCCGCTTGTCCTTGCGGCAATGCTGACGCGCATCGTGCGCGCGCTGCTTGCAACAGGAAAAGACGATGGAAGACGATATCGAGGATAGCCGGGCGGCGCGGGCGCTGGGCCGGTTCGCCCGGCGGCGGCTGGGCGCGCTGATCGGCGGGCTGATCGTGCTGGTCGCGACGGTGATATTCCTGACCGGCGCCTTCGCGCGGGTGCTCCCGGGCTATGTCGGCATCAAGGTCAACAATATCGGCGGCAACGCAGGCGTGGTCTCCCAGCCCTTGCCGGTCGGCTGGTATTTCGCGCCTCCCGGCACCAATATCTACGAATATCCGGTGTTCACGCGCACCTATACCTGGACTCATTCGACCACCGAACAGAATGCGGTCGACGAAGCCTTCAGCTTCCAGGACAAGAACGGGCTGGGCCTCTCGGCCGATGTCGCGGTCGCCTATCATGTCGACGCCACGCGCGCGCCGATCCTGTTCCAGCGCTACCGCACCGACATGGACGCGATCATCGCCGGGCCGCTGCGCAACGCGATCCGCAACGCGATCGTCGAGCGCGGCGCGCAGCTCGGCGTCGAGGAGATCTACGGCCCGCACAAGAGCGAGCTGATCCAGACCGCGCTGCGCCACGTCCAGGCCTATTTCGCCCCGGTCGGCCTCCAGGTCGAGCAGCTCTACTGGGCCGGCAATATCGTCGTGCCGGACGCGGTGCTGCACCAGATCAACGCCAAGATCGCCAACGAGCAGCAGGCGCTTGCGGCGCAGGCCAATGTGGCGACGGCCCGGGCCGATGCGGAGGCGCGCGTCGCCAAGGCGGAGGGCGATGCCAAGGCGATCCAGGTCGAGGCGGAGGCGATCCGCACCAATCCCGAGATCGTCAACCTGCGGGCAGTCGAGAAATGGGACGGCAGGCTGCCGACCTATACCGGCGCGAACGCGCCGCTGCCGTTCATCGGCGCCAAATGAGGAACCGGGCCCGGGCGGGCGATCGCCCGGGCCTTTCCTATTTCGCGAGCGCCTCGGCGATCAGCTTGCGCGTGTTGTCGATCCCGTAGAGCGCGATGAAGCTGCCCATGCGCGGCCCCTGGCTCGAGCCGAGCAATGTCTCGTACAGCGCCTTGAACCAGTCGCGCAGGTTTTCGAACCCGGCGGTCTTGCCGATCTCATAGACGATATTCTGGATTTCCTCGGCGCTCGCCTCGGTCGGCAGCGCGGCGAGATCGGCGTCGAGCTGTTCGAGCGCGGCCACCTCGACGCCCTCGGGCGCGCGGCGCTTGAGCGTCGGGGCGACGAAATCGCGGCCATAGGCAAGCGCATAGCCGATCAGCCGGTCGAGCTCGGGATAGCGCTCCGGCGTGGCCTCGGGCACATAATTGCCGAGATAGCCCCAGACCTGTTCCTTGGTCGCATCGCCCATCACCCCGACAAGGTTGAGCAACAGGCCGAAGGTCACCGGCAGCTCTTCGGTCGGCAGGGCACCGTCATGGATGTGGTGCACCGGGTTGCCGAGCTTCTCCTTCAGTTCCTGGCCGGCATAATTGCCCCGGAACTGCCAGTAATCGTCCACCGCGCGCGGGATCACGCCCATGTGCAGCGACTTGGCCTTTTTCGGCTCGCGATAGATGTAGAAGGCAAGGCTCTCCTGCGGGCCATAGGTCAGCCATTCGTCGAGGCTGAGCCCATTGCCCTTCGACTTGGAGATCTTCTCGCCCTTCTCGTCGAGGAACATCTCGTAGGTGAGGCCCTCGGGCGGGCGGCTGTCGAGCACGCGGCAGATCTTCGATGCCTGGGTGACGCTGTCGATCAGGTCCTTGCCGGACATCTCGTAATCGACCTGCAGCGCGGTCCAGCGCATCGCCCAGTCGACCTTCCATTGCAGCTTGGCCATGCCGCCCAGCGCCGATTGCTCGATCCGCTCGCCTTCGTCCATGAACGCGATGGTCCCCGCCTCGGCATCGACCACCTCGACCGGCACCTGCAGGACGGCGCCCGATTTCGGGCTGATCGGCAGGATCGGGGAATAGGTCGCCGCCCGCTCGGCGCGCAGCGTCGGCAGCATCACGCCCATGATCGCATCATAGCGCTGGAGGACCAGCTTCAGCGTCGGATCGAAGCGGCCCGAGCCATATTCGATCGTCGACGACAGGAATTCATAGTCGAAGCCGTAGCGATCGAGAAAGTCGCGCAGCATCGCGTTGTTGTGGTGCGCGAAGCTCTCGAACTTGCCGAACGGGTCCGGGACCTTGGTCAGCGGCTTGCCGAGATAGCCGGCGAGCATTTCCTTGTTGGGGACATTGTCGGGCACCTTGCGCAACCCGTCCATGTCGTCGGAAAAGGCGATCAGCCGGGTCGGCGTGTCGCTCAGCGCGTGAAAGGCGTTGCGCACCATGGTGGTGCGCAGCACTTCGTTGAAGGTGCCGATATGCGGTAGGCCCGACGGGCCATAGCCGGTCTCGAACAGGATCGCCCCGTCCTTCTTGCCCTCGGGATAGCGTTTCAGCAGCTTGCGCGCCTCCTCATAAGGCCAGGCCTTCGATTCAAGGGCGGCGGCGCGTAGCTCGTCCACGTCTGGTAATCCTTGCGGTTGGTGCGAATGGAAGCCATCGCTATTCGCTGGAACGCCCCCGGCATGCAAGCACGCACTCAGCCGCGGAGGCGGAGGTCCGGAAGACCGAGCGGGTCGGGCGGGCACCCCGCCGAGGCGGCGAGCGCGACGGGAACGGGGCGCTCGAGGCGAATGCCGACGCGGTCGAGCGTCTGCGGCACGATCCGGTCGACGAACAGCCTGATGCGCGGCAGCCGGTCATGGAGGCGGCCGCGATACAGATAGCGCAGCACGCCGATGCCGCTGGCCTGCTGCCGGAAGACATCGTCCAGCGCGGCACCGCCGCTCGCATCGCGCGCGCCGAGGCGACAGGCGCCGCGAACACCGATCACCACCGCGCTCTGGAAACGGTGCGGCTCGATCGTCACCGCAAAGCCCCGCGCGGCCATGGCGCGGGCAAGCAGGCCCGTCACCTGCCCCTGCGGCACGCCGCCGGCCAGGGACCGCGCCCGCTCCTTCAGCGCCAGCGAGACCGTCGCCAGCAGCGCGAAGGCGAGGCTAAGACTGACGAAGTGCCGCGTCATGCGCCCCATAGCCGACGATCAGGGCCGCCGCGATCATGCTCGCCCATCCGAAGGCGCCCGCCCCCGCGCCGAGGTGCAGCAGGTCGAAATCGGCCGGGAACAGCGCGATCGAGGCCAGGCGGGCGGCGTTGACGAGGAACATCGCGACCGTCGCCGCCACGCCGAAACCGACGAGGCGCGCATCGATGCGCAGCTTCAGCAACGCGACCAGCGTGCCCCAGAGCACGATGGCGAGCGAGATGTTGTGGATCGAGGAACAGGGAATTCCGACCACGAAGCGCCCGGCGCTTCCGGCGAAGCGCACCGTATTGCCCGATGCGCTGGTCCCCGCGATCAGCGCGACGAAATGGCTGTCCAGCGACAGGAGCAGCGGCGCGAACGCCACCATCAGCAAGCGCCCCCACAGCAGCGGCCCGCTTAGCGCCAGCAGCACGACCGCGATCCTGCCGTCGCGCGCGCCGCCATCGCTGGTCGCGGCGAGATACAGGCCGGTCGCGAACAGCGCGACCGCCGCGATCCAGGCGCTCGGCAGGAGCGCGGCGATGCACGCCGCGGCCAGCAGCGGCAGGTCGCGCGGGCGACAGCCGTCGAAGCCCGGCTCGCGGGCAATGGCGAGAAGCGCGAACAGGGCGAACCAGATGATCGCGCTGACGCCGCCTAGCGCCAGCATGCCCTCCATGAGCCCCAGCGCCCGAAACGCGCCGAGCAGCATGTCGGCGAAGCCGTTGAGGGCGAGCAGAACGCCCGCAAATGCGAAGATCGTGGTGCGATCCAGCGACAGCCGGGCCGGCTGCGGCCCGGCCTCAGCCGTGGCCGCCCGCTCCGATGCGATCAGCGATTGATCCGGCGCTTCAGCGCGCGGTAGCCGAAGCCGATCAGCGCGACCGCACCGATCCCGATCCCGGCGGCCGGTGCCGGCGTCATCGGCATGCCGGCAAAGGCCGGCGACGCGACCATGGCGACGAGGCCGAATGCCACCACGTCGAGAACGGTTACCTTGCGCATCTGTTTTCCCCCAGGATTGTCTCTTGCCTGTCGGCGCCTTGCACGCGATGGGCCGCATGGCAAGCGGCTGTCCGCGGCGATTATCCTCATCGTGTGGAACCACCGGATTTGCAGGCTACCGATCCCGCCCTGATCTCCCTGGCCTGCCTGGCCGCGTGTTTCGCGCTTCTGGCGGTGCTCGAACTGCGCCACGGCGCATCCGGCCCGACTTCCGACGGGCCGCGCATCGCGACCAATTTCGGAATCGGCATTCTCTCGATGGGGCTGACGCTGGTGCTGCCGATCGGCACCGTGGCCGCCGCGGTCTTTGCAGGAAGCCGCGGCCTCGGGCTTGGCCGGCTCGTTCCCATGCCCTGGCCGGCGATGCTCGTCCTGCTGCTGCTGGCCCGGTCGCTCGCCAATTACGGCCTGCACCGGCTCAGCCATGCCTGGCCGCCTTTGTGGCGCCTGCACCGCGTCCACCATGCGGACCGGGCGGTCGACCTTTCCACCGCCTTGCGCAACCACCCGCTCGAGCTGGTGCCGACCCTGGCGCTCGCGGCGGTGGTGATCGTGCTGCTCGCCCCCCCGGTGCCGGTAGTGATCGCGGCCGACGCCATTCTGTTCGCGGCGACGCTGTGGCAGCATGCCGACATCGCGGCCCCGGCCTGGCTCGACTGCATAGTCGCCACCCCGGCGCTGCACCGGCTGCACCATTCGACCCGACGCGCGGCGCATGATCGCAATTATGGCGATTTCCTGATCCTCTGGGACCGGCTGTTCGGCAGCTACGCCGCCCCGGCCGACCCGGGAGAATTCGGCCTGGACCAGCACCGCGCCGAAGCGGACCATCTGCTTCCCCAGCTCGCCAGCCCCTTTCGCCGCCACTAAACGCCGCGGCCGGCCGCACGGCCGTTCCCCTGCTGTTCCTTTGCGGCTAGGGTCGTCGGGCGATGCCGCTGCCCTATCCCGCCCTTCACGCCAGCCATAGCGGCATCTGGATCGCCGATGCCGACGGCACGCGGCCGATCGGCCGGGGCGAGGCGATCCGCATCGCGGCCGATACGCCGGTGATCGTCCTGAACGCGGCGCTGATCGGGCAGCGGCTCGGCTATGCCGATCTCTCCGGGCTCGATGTGCTCGAGCTGTTCGCCTTCCTGCGCCCGGCGCGCTTCATGGTGCCGACCCCGCGCGGCCTCGCCCGCGCCGCCGGCATCGAGCCGCCCGCCACCGATGCGGCGGTCGCCGCCTTTCTGCTGCGCGCGGCCGAAGCGCTGCTCGACCTGCCCAACCGCGACTGGCCGGAGCGCGAGGGCGCCTGGACCGCCGCACAATCGCTGTTCAAGCTGCGCTGGACCTGGGCGCCGGCGCTGGTCGACCGGCTTGCCCGCCCGGCGACCGCTGAACGCTGGCTGTTCTCGAAGCTGCCGGAATGGTCGGAAGCCGCGCCGCGCCCGGCGCCGCGGACGATCACGCTCGATCCGGCCGAGACGCAAAGCCGGCTCGCCCACCTCACCGGCAGCGAGGCCGAGCGGCGCCCGGGGCAGCGCGCCTTCGCCCAGGCGGCGATGGAGGCATTCGGTCCGCGCATGGTGCGCGACGCGCCGAACATGGTGCTGGCCGAGGCCGGCACCGGCATCGGGAAGACGCTCGGCTATCTCGCGCCCGCCTCGCTCTGGGCGGAAAAGGCGGGCGGCGCCGTGTGGGTATCGACCTTCACCAAGGCGTTGCAGCGCCAGCTCGGCCATGAGAGCGCGCGGCTCTTCCCGGATGCCGAGATCCGCAAGGCGAAGGTCGTCACCCGCAAGGGGCGCGAAAATTATCTCTGCCTGCTCAATCTCGAGGATGCGCTGCAGGGCGGCTTTGCCGGACGCGCGGCGATCCTCGCCCAGCTCGTCGCGCGCTGGGCTGCGTACAGCGCCGATGGCGACATGGTCGGCGGCGACCTGCCTGGCTGGCTGCCGACCCTGTTCCGCCGCAACGGATCGACCGCGCTGACCGACCGGCGCGGCGAATGCGTCTATGCCGGCTGCCCGCATTACCGGAAATGCTTCATCGAGCGCGCCGCGCGCGCGAGCGCCGAGGCCGATATCGTCATCGCCAACCATGCGCTGGTGATGGTCAACGCAGCGCGCGGCCGCGAGCTGACGACGCGCCCCACCCGCTATGTGTTCGACGAAGGGCACCACCTCTTCGATGCCGCCGACTCGATGTTCTCGACGGCGCTGACCGGGCAGGAGACGATCGAGCTGCGCCGCTGGATCATCGGGCCCGAATCGGGCGCGCGCGGGCGGCGGCGCGGCCTCGCCGCGCGCCTGTCCGACGTGGCCAGCTATGACGAGGGCGGCGGGATCGCGATCGCCGATGCGATCAGGGCGGCGGGCGCGCTGGCCAGCGACGGCTGGCTCCAGCGCCTGAGCGAGGGGGCGCCGTTCGGGCCGGTCGAGACCCTGCTCGCCGCGGTGCGCGGGCTCACCTATGCGCGCGCCGAGGCGGAAGGCGATGCCGGCTATGGCCTGGAGACCGAGCTGGCCGAACCGGATCCGGCGCTGATCGAGGCGGCGGCGCCCGCAGCGCATGCGCTCGATGCGCTGGTGCGACCGCTCGTCACGCTCGGGCGGCGGCTGGAGGCGGTGCTGGCCGAGGCGCCCGACTGGATGGACGGCCCGGCCCGCGCGCGAATCGAAGGGGCGATCGCCTCGATCGGCTGGCGCGCCGAGACCGTGGCCGCGTGGCTGTCGCTGCTCACGCGGGTCGGCGGGCCGGCCACGCCCGATTTCGTCGACTGGCTCGCGGTCGACCGGGTCGAGGGGCGCGAATATGATATCGGGCTGCACCGCCACTGGCTCGATCCCAGCAAGCCCTTCGCCGAGACGGTGCTCAAGCAGGCGCATGGCGCGCTGGTGACCTCCGCCACGCTGCGCGGCGGCGGCGAATGGGAAGTGGCCGAGGCGCGGACCGGCGCCCAGCATCTCGTGCGCGGCGCGACCCGCTTCGAGGCCGCCAGCCCGTTCGATTATGCCGCGCAGGCCGAGGTGCTCATCGTCACCGACGTGAAGCGCGGCGACATGGGCGCGCTGGCCAATGCCTATGCGCGGCTGGGCGTTGCCTCGGGCGGCGGCATGCTCGGCCTGTTCACCGCGATCCGGCGGCTGCGCGGCGTGCATGCCCGGATCGCCGACCGCCTCGCCCGGGACGGGCTGCCGCTCTATGCGCAGCACGTCGACCCGATCGATACCGGCACGCTCGTCGATATCTTCCGCGACGATGCCTCGGCCTCCCTGCTCGGCACCGACGCGCTGCGCGACGGCGTGGACGTGCCGGGGCGCTCGCTCCGCCTGGTGGTGATGGAAGGCGTGCCCTGGCCCAAGCCGACCGTGCTGCATGCGGCGCGGCGACTCGCCGGGGGCGGCAGCGCCTATGACGACCGCATCGTCCGCGCGCGGCTGGCGCAGGCCTTCGGTCGATTGATCCGCCGCGCCGACGACCATGGCATCTTCGTCCTGCTGTCCGCCGCGATGCCCTCGCGCCTGCTCGCTGCCTTTCCGCCCGGCGTCTCGGTATCGCGCGTCACGCTCGATGAGGCGGTTTTGCGCGCGGGCCGTCTTCCTTCCGTCCCCCATGTGGGGCATGAGGCCCGCGAGGAAGCCTGACGGAGACGCTTGCCCGCATGAAGACGCTGACGCTCCTGCGCCATGCCAAATCGGGCTGGGACGATCCGGTGCTGCGCGATTTCGATCGCCCGCTCAACGGCAAGGGCAAGCGTGCCGCGCAGCTTGTCGGCCGCAACTGGCGGTCGATCGGCCTGGCCTTCGACCATGTCGTCGCCTCGCCCGCCGTGCGCGTGATCGAGACGATCGAGCAGGTCGCCACCGGCTATGGCGAGGCGCTGGCCCCCGCCTGGGACCGCCGCATCTATCTCGCCTCGGCGACGACCCTGCTCGACCTGGTCCACGAACTGCCCGAGGGCGCCGACAGCGCGCTGCTCGTCGGCCATAATCCCGGGCTCGAGGATCTCATCCTGCTGCTCGTGCCCGATTCGGCCGACCAGCCGCTGCGCGACGATGTCGAGGCCAAGTTCCCGACGGCGAGCACCGCGCAGCTGCGCTTCGACGTCGACACCTGGCGCGATATCGCGGCGGGGACCGCCGAACTGGTGCTGTTCGTGCGCCCGCGCGACCTCGATCCGGCGCTGGGACCCGATCAGGACTAGGAGCCCTGGCGCTTCTCCAGCTGGGCCTTCAGCCCGGCGAACGCGTTCAGCGGCCTGACCTCCTCCTCGCTGACCACGCCGGCCTGCTTGAGCACCGCCGCGGCATTGGGCCCGCGCGGAAAGGGGTCGAGCGCCAGCGCCATGGTTTCCGCCGCCGCCTCGCCGAGATCGATCGCCGCGCCATCGAAGCCCATCGTATCGAGCGCATCCTCGTCCAGCTCGATCTCGTCGCCTTCCGGCGCGTCCTCCGCCACGAAGCGCAACGCTACCGGCTCGTCGACCGAGACCGGCAGCGCTTCCTCGGTGACGACGCAGGACTGGACGAGATCGGCCGTCACCCGCCCGCGCGCGACGATCCCGGCCGCATCGCGCTTCAGCCGGAACACCCCGTCGAGCCGGTCGACCGACTTCAGGCCGAATCGGGCGGCGAGCGCGGCGCGCTCCGCGGCGGTGGCGGCGATGCGCACCTCGCGCTCGCCCTCGCCGATCGTGTCGATCCGCTCGAGCCGGGAGAATTCGGGCGCGCTCACGGCAGGGCTCCCGCGATCAGGGCGTCCGTCGGCGCGGCGGCGAGCGACTCGCGAAACGCCAGCAGCGATTCGCGCGCATGCGCCAGCGCCGCCGCGCCCGGCGAATCGCCGCGATACAGGTTGCGCAGCAGCGCCGTGTCGATCGATCCGGCGGCCAGGCCGTCGCGATAGGCGCCGAGGCGCCCGCCGAGCATGCTCATCATCTTGCCGATATGCTTGCCGACGACGATGTCGCCGATGCCGATCTGGCGCAGCTGCCCGTCCATGTCGTCGACGAAGCGCTCGGCCAGCTTCGCGCTCGGCCCCGCGGCGGCCGGGTCATTCTCGAGTCGCAGCAGCACCAGCGCGAGGATCGTCGCGACCATGTCGAAGCGGCCGTCGACCGTGTCGGGCACCTGTCCCGCCTCGTACCAGTGCGGCGCCCGCGCCCGGGCCACGACCGCATTGTACAGCGGCAGCGCCTCCTCATCCTTGCTGCCGAACAGCTTCGCGATCCATTGCACGTGCAGAGTCTCCAGCGCGTGCCCTTGTTTGGCCGCGTTCATCCGCATATTGAGGCTGGCGGCGCATGATGCAATGCACTGGCGTTGCCGCGCCGGCGTGCCTGGAGAGTATGATGAGTGTGATTTCCGCCCGTATGTTGATGGGCGCCGCCCTGGGGCTCGCGACCATCGCCACCGGCGCGTGCACGCCGCTGAAGGGCCATCAGGGCTATGTGATCGATGCCGACCTGGTCAATTCGGTCCAGCCGGGCGTCGATACCCGCCAGTCGGTGCTGCAGGTCCTCGGCCGGCCCAGCTTCGCCAGCCAGTTCAACCAGGGCGAATGGTATTATGTCGCGCGCGACACGCGGAATTTCGCCTACAACAATCCCAAGGTGATCAAGCAGACCACGCTGAAGGTCAGCTTCGACGCGAAGGGCGTGGTCACCGGGGTGACGCGCACCGGCGCGGAGCAGATCGCCTCGATCCGTCCGTCGGGCGAGAAGACCCCGACGCTCGGCCGCAAGCGCAGCGTGTTCGACGAGCTGTTCGGCAATATCGGCACGGTCAGCGCCGCGGGCACGGGCGGCGCCGACCAGGGCGGCGGTCGCGACACCCCCTGATCGCGGAACCCGCGCCCCGCTCGATTCTTTCTATCGCCTGACCGGGCGGTTCGCGCTGCATTCAGCGCGGCTCCGCGAAAACCGGCGGGCAGCGGCGCCCGATCGGCGCCGCTGGAGAGAATGGAGAATCGACCATGCGTAAACTCATCCTCATGACGCTGATGGCGGCGGCCGCGCTGCCGGCGGCTGCCAGCGCGCAATCGGAGCGCGAACTGCGCCACGATCGGCGCGACATCCGCCAGGAACAGCGCGAGCTGAACCAGGCCCGCCGCACCGGCGACCGCCACGACATCCGCGAGGAACGCCGCGACGTGCGCGAGGCGCGCCAGGAATATCGCGAGGACCTGAACGACCGTAACCGGCGCTGGGGCCGCAACGACTGGAACGGCTGGCGCAACCAGAACCGGTCGCTCTACGCGCGCGGCAACTGGCGCGCGCCCTTCCGCTATTATGCCTTCAGGCCCGGGGTGCGCATCGCCACCGGCTATTACGGCCCGCGCTACTTCATCGCCGATCCGTGGCGCTACCGCCTGCCGCCGGCCGGCTACAACCAGCGCTGGGTGCGCCATTACAACGACGTGCTGCTGGTCGACGTCCGTCGCGGCATCGTCATCGACGTGATCCGCAACTTCTACTGGTAAGCGCGGTTCGTCGCGGCCCGGGCGGGTTTCCCGCCCGGGTTCGGCCGCGCCGCGCCCGAGGGGCGCGAGCGCGGCCGGTGCCGTGCACACCGTTCATGCAGTGGCACCAGTCCCGAAAGGGGGGAAGGGACCATGCCGCACAACGCCCGCCCTTCCTTTTGGTTCGATCGGCGGCCTCAGCGTACCGTGAAAAATACCTGATCCACCACGCGCCCGCCGACATCGATCAGCCGCAGCCGGTGCTGCCCCGGCGCCGCCAGGATCTGCGGCTGCGAATCGGCCGCGCCGAGATCGCGCCGGTCGAGCACCAGGCGGTGCGCCGTCACCTCTCCCGAGACGCCGACCGCGAGCCGCTGGCGGTCCGGCGGAATGTCGGGGTCGATCGCATAGACGCTGCCCGATACCGGATTGGTGATCCGCGGCCGCCGCGCGGAAGCGGGGGCGGCCGCGATCACGGCCTGGGCGGTCCCGGCGAGGAAATATTCCACCCGCGGCTGCTCGATATGGTCGGCGAAGGTGATCGCGCGCCGCTCGATCCCGCCCGGCATCGGCGGCGGGACCGCCTTGCGATCGGCGTTCAGCGCCAGCATCAGGTCGCGCCACACCGGCGCCGCGCCGCTGGTGCCGGAAACCGCACGCATCGGATCGCCCTCGAGATTCCCGACCCACACCGCCACGGTGTAGCGGTCAGTGAAGCCGATGCACCAATTGTCGCGCATCGCCTTCGAGGTGCCGGTCTTCACCGCTGCCCAGAAGGGCAGGCGGAGCGCCGAATCGAGCCCGAAGGTGGCGGCGCGGGCATTGGGATCGGCCATCATGTCGGCGACGAGCCACGCCGCCTGCGGCGTCGTCACCGCGCGCGGCGCCACGCGCGGATCGGCGGCGGTCAGCCGCAGCGGCGACCAGCGCCCGCCATTGGCGAGGCTGCGATAGGCATCGGCCTGTTCGAGCAGCGTGACCTCGGCCGAGCCGAGCGCGAGCGAGAAGCCGTAATATTGGCCGTCCTCGGTCATCCCGCGAAAGCCCGTATCCCATAGCCGGTCGCGGAACGGATCGACTCCGACGAGCAGCAGCGTGCGCACCGCCGGCACGTTGAGCGACCCGGCCAGCGCGGTGCGCGCCGAAACCGGCCCCTTGAACCCGCGATCGTAATTCTGCGGGACATAGAGGCCGGAGGCGGTGTCGAGCTGGACCGGCGAATCCTCGAGGATCGAGGCCGGCGTGAGATAGCCCTTCTCGATCGCCTGGGCGTAGAGGAAGGGCTTCAGCGTCGATCCGGCCTGGCGATAGGCATTGGCGCCGTCGACCGACGGCGCGGTCGAGGCGCCGCCGATCCCGCCGACATAGGCGAGCACGTCGCCGCTGGCATTGTCGATCACCACCACCGCGCCGTCGCGCGCCCGGGCCCCGCCCAGCCCCTGGAGCTGCCGCCTGAGCGCAGTGATCGCCAGTTGCTGGATGCGGCGGTCGAGGGTCGTGGTGATGCGCAGCCCCGGCCTGGTCAGCAGCCGGTCGGCGAGATGCGGCGCCAGCCCCGGATCGAGCGCCAGGCTGCGCGCGGGGCCGAGCATCGAGGCGGCCTCGCCCGCGAACCGCCCGCAATCCCGCTCGTGCGAGATCGCGCAGGCGCGGCGCGCGACGATGCCGGCATCGGCCTGGGGCTCGGGCAGCAGCGCCGCGAGCAGCACCGCATCGTCGCGCGCGAGCGCATCGGGCGTCTTGCCGAACAGGCCGAGCGCCGCCGCGCCGATCCCCTGCGCCTCGCCGCGAAAGCCCGCGAGGTTCAGATAGGCCTCGAGGATCTGGTTCTTGCTCCAGCCATTTTCGAGCGCCCAGGCGGCGCGCATCTGGCGGAGCTTGTCCCAGAGATGCCGCGAGCCCGGTGCCGCGAGCTCGGGCGCCAGGAAACCCGCCACCTGCATCGAGAGCGTGCTCGCGCCGCGCGCGCGTGCCCCCCGGGCGCGATCCCGCGCCACGCCGAGCAGCGCGAGCCAGTCGACTCCGCCATGGCGGTAGAAGCGGCGGTCCTCCGCGCCGACCAGCGTCTCGCGCGCCACCGGCGCGACCTTGTCGAGCGGGGTCCAGCCGAGCCGCCGCGTCGCGAAATCGACCCGGGCGCTGTCGATCAGATGGCCGTCGCGGTCGTAGAGCCATGCCTCGGACGGGCGCCAGGCCGCGCGCACCTGGGCATAGCCGGGCAGCGGCGGCGGCAGCGTCGCGTAGTCGACGCCCGCATAGGCGGCGACGGTCAGCCCGAGCCCGGCCAGCGCCATGCCGCGCGTCGTCCGCAACCCCTGGCCGAACCCCACCGCGCGCCGGCGCAGGCGCGGCCCCAACCCGGCAAGGCGGGCGGCCAGGCCCCCGCCCGCCCCGGCGGACAGCGTCTGCCGCACCTGCGCCCGGAACGCCCGTAGCGCGGCGGCTAGGTCCTGCACGGCCTCACCGCTGCGCCACCGTCACCGGCGCGTTCGGCACGGCGGCGCGGATCGCGGGCGAGTACATCGCCTCGACCCGGCTCGGCGGCAGGCTGAACCGGCCCGCCGCGTTCAGCCTGAGCGTATAGGCCACGCTGAACTTGCCCGCCGGCACCCAGGCGAAGAAGCCGCGCCATGCGTCGTTGCCGCGCTCGACATAGCTTGGCTGCACGCCGTCGGTGCCGGTGATCTGGCCGAGCATGCTCGACTGGCCGCCGAGATCGCCGATGATCGTCGCGCCCGCCGGGATCGGATCGTTGATCACCACCCAGTTGCGCTCGGCGCTCGCCTCGACCGTGATCGTCACCTTGAGCACGTCGCCGCGCGTCAGCACGCCCTTGGTGCGCGCCTGCACGACATCGACCTGGCGGGTCATCTTGTAGCCGGCATTGAGCGTCTTGGTCAGCGGCACCGCCGCCGAGACCGACACGCTCGCCCATGGCCCCGCGCCGCCCGACTGCGACAGGCGCAGCGGCGTCTGCATCGCCGGCAGCGGGAAGCTCGCGCGGCGCAGGTCGACCGCGAGCGGCCAGGCCTTGCTGACCGTGCCGCCGGCGAGCGCCAGCGTCGTCGTCCCGCTGATCGCCTCGGCCGGATAGAGGCCGGCGAACTTGCGCGCCGCGATCGTCCCCCAAGCATTGGCCGTGGTCGTATCCCAATGCCCGCGCGCCTGCCGCAGCGCGACGCCGACCATCATCTTCGGCGCCTCGTCCTGCCAGCCGGGCCGGCCCAGCGTCGCGATCAGCGCCTTGATCGCCGCCTCGTCGCCCGAGGACATCAGCCACCAGCTTGCGCTGCTGCTGTCGGAAAGATCGAGCCGCGTGCCCTCATAGACGAGGCGCGTGCGCAGCACCGCCTCCGCGCTGGCCTTCAGCGCGACCGCATTGGCGATGCCGGGAATGCGATCGAGCGCGACGAGATAGTCGGCCAGGCTCGCGGTCGGCATCTCCTTCGGCGTCATGCCGATCTGGCCGAGCATCGCCGGCGTCCCCGCCCCGGCGCGCGCCAGCGCGGCGAGCGCGGCGAGGCGCTGCAGGCGGACATCGCCATATTCCTCGTGCCGCAGCCGCCCGTCGAGCACGGCCTTCAGCCCCTCGATCATCCGCGTGCGCGGCCCGTCCGGGATCGGCAGCCCGGCATCGGCGGTCAGCGACAGCACATAGGCAGTCAGCGCCTCCGATCCGTTCAGGCTGTCCGACGGCCAGTAGCGCAGCAGCCCGTCCGATGCCTGATAGGTCGGGATCTCGCCGGCCAGTCGCGTCCAGGCGCCGGCATCGCCCAGCGCGACCGCCTTGGACAGGCGCTGCTCGAAACAGTCATAGGGATAGGCGACCATATAGTCCCGCACGCCCTGCAGCGGCGGGGCCAGCGTGTCGTCGAGCCGGACATCGACGCTGCCGCGCCCGGGCAGCGCCCCGGCGGGCGGCGCGATCATGACCGAGCCGTCGGCGCCGATCCGGGTCAGCGTCGCCGCCCACACCTCGACCGGCAGTGCCGGGATCACATCCTGGCTGACGGTCAGCTGGTCGACTGCCTTGCCGTTGTCCGCGCGCGCGCTGACGTGCCAGCGCAGGCCGGAGACATTGCCCGGGGCGGTGAGGTTCCACGCGATCGGCGCCGCGCCGCCCGCCGGGATGGTCACGGTCAGGGGCCGGCCCGTCGCGACGCGCGGGGTGACGTCCACCGTCGCTGTGACCTTCATCGGCTTGTCCGATCCGTTGCGCAGCGTGAAGCCGGCCGCATAGAAATCGCCCGAGCGCACCAGCGGCGGAATGCCCGCATAGATCGACAGGTCCTGCGCGGTCCGCACATCGGCCGTGCCGGTGCCGAACAATTGCGCGCCGTCGGTCGCGATCGCGACCAGCTTGAACGAGGACAGCGCGTCGCTCAGCGTCACCGGAATCCGGGCATGGCCCTTCGCGTCGAGCGCGACCCGGCCCTTCCACAGCAGCACCGGCTGGAAATTCTCGCGGTTGAGCCCGGACATGTCGTTGCCGCCGCCGCCGCCGGCCTGGACTGCCTTGCGGCCGTAATGGCGCTTGCCGACGACCTGCATCTGCGCCGTCGAGGTGAGCACCGAGATCGGCCGCTCGCCCATCATCGCGGTCAGCACGTCCCAGCTGTCGTTGGGCGCAAGCTGGAGCAGCGCCTGGTCGACCGCCGCGAAGGCGACATCCGCCGTCGCCGCCGGCTTGCCGTCCGGCGTCTTCACCTGGATATCGACCTGCGCCACGTCGCGCGCGGCGTATTTCGCGCGGTCTGCCTTGACCGCGACCTGGAGCTGATGCGCCTCCCAGCCCACCTTCACCTTGGCGAGGCCGAGCCGGTAGGACGGCTTGGCCAGGTCGACCAGCGCGGTCGGCTCGGGCGGCGGCGGCGGCCCGCCGGCCAGGCCGAGGCTTTGCGCGATGCCGTGGATCCAGCTCCAGAAGCCGCCCTGGACGCGCCCGCGCACCGCCATCACCGAGACGAACACGTCGGGCGCATAGCTGCCCGGCATCTTCACCTCGACCACAGGATTGGTGCCCGAGAGCTGAGTCACATAGCTGGCGAGCACGCCCTCGCGCTCGACCGTGACGAGCGCGGTCGCCTCGCGGAAGGGCATGCGGACCTGGAACCGCGCCGTCTCGCCCGCCTGATAGGCGGTCTTTTCCGGGACGAGGTCCATCCGGTCGCCATTGTCGCCGCCGAACCACCAGTCGTCGTCGCCGGCCAGCCAGACCGAACTGGTCGCGCGCGCGACATTGCCGTTGGCGTCGGCGGTCGTCGCGACCGCATAGACCTCGCCCGCGACGCCCGGATCCACCTTGCACCGGGCCATGCCCTGCGCATCGGTCGTCGCGCTGCACGATCCGGCGAGCTTCTCGGTCTTCATCTGGTTGTCATAGGCATAGAAGCCGCCGATCAGCCGCCGCCGTGCCGTCAGGATCTGGCGGCTGTACAGCGCGACCGTGATCTTCTGGTTGGCCATCGGCTTGCCCGACGTGTCGAGCGCGACGAAGCGCAGCGCCAGTTCGTCTGCCTTCATCAGCCAGCCATCGGTCTTCATGCCCAGCTGCACCGCCGAGGGGAAGATCGGGATGGTCCGCGAGGCGGTCAGCACCTCGCCATTCGCATCCTGATAATCCATCTCGACCAGCATGTCGGTGGCGTTGTCGAGGCCCTGCGGCACGTCGACCACCGTCTTCGTGGTGCCGTCGCCGCCCAGCGTCGCGGGCAATGTCTGGGTCGGCGGGAGCGACACCTGCTCTTCCTCGCCCTCGCCGTCGAGCGGCTTGGTGCCTTCCTGCACGACCGCGCCGCCAAAGGTATAGCCTTCATAGCCTTCCGGGGTCGAAGACCGCCCGAAATAGCCGACGCGCAGGTCGACCGGCAGGTTGCCGGCGCCGCCGCCGGAGAGATAGCCGACGAACAGGTCGAGCGGCAGCGTCCGGGGGCGCACCGCCGCTTCCTTCGGCCCGCTCACCGTCGCGCGCATCGTCGGCAGCTTGTACTCGTCCACCTTGAACGACTGCTCGGTATAGATCGTCTTGTCGCCGACGATCACCTGCAGGTCATAATCGCCCATCGGCGCGCCCTGCGGCGCGGTCCATTCGCTCTCGCCGATGCCGTTCGCGTCGATCGTCAGCGGCAGGTCGAACTGCGTCTCCGATCCGCGATGCGAGAGGCGCAGCGTGCCCGTCAGCGCGGGCGCCATGCCGAAGCCGGCGCCGACCGGGCGGCGCAGGATATGCTTCATGTGGATCGTCTCGCCCTGGCGGACCAGCGCGCGATCGAACACGGTGTGCAGGATGTCGCCCCTGGCCTCGTCGCCATAGGGCAGGTCGAAGTCATAGGGCTGGATGCCCCCGCCCCAGTCCGTGAGGGTGAAGCTGAAATCCTCGCCCGACCGCGCCGACACCATCAGCGGATGCGGGCTGCCCTCGCCGATGCAACCGCCCCCCGATTCGGGCTCCGGCAGGCCCTGCGGCACGAACACCGCGCCGCTCGCATCGGTCTTGCCCCGGGCGAGCAGCCGGCCGGTGCAGCTGTCCGTGATGCGCACATCGGCACCGGCGACCGGCTTCGCCGAGTCGAGCTGGGTCACCCAGGCGAGGCTGCGCTCGCGGCCCCATTTGAAATGCACCGCCATGTTGGTGACGAGCGCTGCCGAGGCGACGTAGCGCGGCGCCTTGCGCCCGAGCAGCGCCTGGCCGAGCACCGGGCTCGCCAGCTCGACGACATAGAAGCCCGGCTTGGCGAGCGGGATGCCGACGACCTCGAAGTCCTTGCCCTTGCCGGGCAGGCCGAGCTTGAACGGGGCGCCCGAGCCGCCGGTCAGGATCGGGGTCGCGCCGGTATCGTTGACGGTGATCACCTCCTTGCCCCGCGTCACCTCATGGCTGGCATCGGCATCGGCGGTGTCGACGATGCGCAGCCATTTGGCGATCTCGCCGTCCGCGCCGTCGACGCGCAGCGATTGCCCGGCGACGCCCAGGTTCCTGCCCTGCAGCGCCGGCTCGACATTGCGCACGGTGACGGGCAGGACGCCGCCCTCCCGCGCCTCGATGATGCCGAAGGACGCGGCGAACCTCACCAGCGGCGGCGCCTGGTCGAACCTGATGTCGAGGGGGAAGCGTTCCGCGTTGGACAGCGGCCGGCCGCTCTCGTCCTTGATCCCGGCGGGCAGGATCAGCTTCGCCGCCGTCGCCGGCGGCAGGGGCCCCGCGAAGGTGACCGTCTGGAACGTCGTCTTCTTTCCGTCGTCGTCGTCGAGCCCGGGGGTGAATTCCTTGCCGTCGGCGGTCCGGATTCGAATCGCCGCGGCAAGGCTCCGCGCGATCGGCGCCGAAAAGGTGACGCTGGCGGGCTCGACCGGGCTGCACCCCGCCTGGGCGTTGGTCCGGCTGCATTCGAAACGCGCCGCAAAGGGCTTGCGCACCGTATAGTCGAAGCGCTGCTCGGCCCCGGCGAGCTTGCCGCCCGCCCCGGCGATATTCGCGCCCCAGACCAGCGCCATGTCGCGCCCGGCGGGCAGCGGGCGGCGGCATTTGAGCGCGACCACCCCGGCATAGCCCTTGGCGCGGTCTTCGGCGCTGGCCGGGATCGCCGCGGGCAGCCCCGCGCTTTCGAGGAAGCTGCGGACGTTCCAGCTGCCCGTGCCGAGTTCGCCCAGCAATTTCCCGGGCAGGTCGGCGGCGAGCACGTCGACCGGAATCTTCTCCCCGACGCCGTCGACCGCGCAATAGGCATTGGCCGCGACCGAGGCCCGGCTTGGCGGCATGTTGGCCGCGACGAGGAAGACCTGGTCCTCCTCGATCTCGCCATTATAGCGCTCCGGCAGCACGGCGCGCACGACCGGCCCCCCGGCATCGACCTTGAATTCCTGCTGGCCGGTGACGGCATAGCCGGCGACGCTCTTCAGTCCGTCCCGGATCGCGAAGCTGCACGTCGTGCCGCCGGGGAGCGGGCTCGCGAAATCATAGACGAAGGTCTGGGGATCGACCCAGCGGCCCTCGCCGCCGACCGCGCAGGTGACGCCGAAGGGCGCGGGCGCGCGCGGATCGCCGAGCGGCACCATCGGCTGGCTGAAGCGCGCGGTGAAGGTCTGGATCGAGCCGCCGGCGCCGATGCCCGGCGTGGCGAGGACCACCTGCGGGCTATTGTCTCCGAGCGCCGCGACCGGCGCCAGCGCGAGCCCGAGGAGGGCCAGACGGAACGCGAGCTTCATCGAACTCTCCCCCATTATTTCCCCACGCTAGGGCGCGTTGCGGGGTCAAGTCCAGCCTCGAATATCGTGCCGTCATGCCGCCAGGAACCGCAATCTGCCGGATCGGCCCGATTTCTGCCCTTCGCGCTTTGCGCGCGGTGCCGAACAGGATATCCGCCTTGGGCAATGGACATCTATCTGCCCATCGCCAATCTCTCGGTGAACGCGCTCGTCATCGTCCTGCTCGGGGGCGGGGTGGGGTTGCTGTCGGGCATGTTCGGCGTCGGCGGCGGTTTCCTCACCACGCCGCTGCTGATCGTCTACGGCATCCCCCCGACCGTCGCCGCCGCCTCTGCGGCCAGCCAGGTGACCGGGGCCAGCGTGTCCGGCGTGTTCGCCCATATCCGCCGCGGCGGCGTCGATACCAAGATGGGGGGCGTGCTCGTCGCGGGCGGCCTGCTCGGCTCGATCTTCGGCGGCTGGCTGTTCCGGCTGCTCCAGGCGAGCGGCCAGATCGATACCGTGATCGCCATCGTCTATGTGCTGATGCTCGGCTCGATCGGCAGCCTGATGGCGCACGAATCCTGGACGGCGATCCGCGCGACTCGCTCGGGCGCCCCGCCGCGCCCGCGCAAGCGCCGCCACCATCCGCTGGTCGCCGCCCTGCCCCTGCGCACCCGCTTCTATCGCTCCGGCCTCTATATCTCGCCGCTCGCGCCGCTGCTGCTCGGCTTCTTCGTCGGCATCCTCACCATCCTGCTCGGGATCGGCGGCGGCTTCATCCTCGTCCCGGCGATGCTCTATCTGCTCGGCATGACCACGCAGGTCGTGGTCGGCACCTCGCTGTTCCAGACCCTGTTCGTCACCGCGATGGCGACGATGGTCCACGCCACCACCACCAAGGCGGTCGACATCGTCCTTGCCGCGCTGCTGCTGCTCGGCTCGGTCGCCGGCGCGCAGATCGGCGCGCGCTTCGCCGCCCGGGTGAAGCCGGAATATCTGCGCCTCGCGCTGGCGGTGATCGTGTTGCTGGTCGCCTTCCGCATCGGGCTCGGGCTCGGCTGGCGCCCCGACGAAATCTATTCGGTCGAGCTTTCATGAAGCGGCTGCTCGCGCTCCTGCTGGTGCCGCTGCTCATGGGCCAGTCCAAGCCGGTGCTGGTGCCCGACGTGTCCCAGCGCGACATCGAGATCGCCTACAGCTTCACCGGCGCCGAGCTGCTGCTGTTCGGCGCGATCCTCTATCCCGGCGGCCGCCTGCCCGACGACGACAAGCCGACCGACATCGTCGTGGTGGTCAAGGGCCCGGTCCAGTCGATCCTGCTCCGCGAGAAGCAGAAGGTCGCGGGGATCTGGGTCAACGCCTCGCGCCTGCGCTATCGCTCGGCGCCGAGCTTCTACGCGATCGCCTCGTCGCGCCCGATCAGCCAGCTCGTCAACGACCGGACCCGGGCGATCTACGAACTCGGCCTCGACAGCCTCCAACTCTCGCCGGCGAGCAGCGCGCCGACCGAGGAGCAGGAGCGTTTCGCGCGCGGCCTGGTCGAGCTCAAGCGCCGGTCGGGCCTCTATTTCGAAGCGCCGGGCGCGGTCGAGATCACTGACGGGGTGCTCTACCGGGCGCGCGTCACCATCCCGGCGCGCGTGCCGGTCGGGCGCTTCACCGCAGAAACCTTCCTGATCCGCGACGGCCGCGTGCTCGCCGCGGCGACGCGCGACATCGATATCCGCAAATCGGGCTTCGAGCGGTTTGTCGCCCGCTCGGCCGAGCGCTGGTCCTTCGTCTATGGCCTCTCTGCCGTGGCGCTCTCCGTCCTGTTCGGCTGGGGTGCCGGCCAGATCGCGCGCCGCTTCTGATCCGCGTGCTTTCTCCGGGCGCCGGCCAACACCCAATATTTACGAGTCTGCGGCATAGCCCGAACGGTTGACACCGGGGGAACCGAGGAATGACCGAGATGTTGGGCAGCCAGGCTTTCGACAGGGCTGCTCCCGCGATGGCCGATGCCGCCGGGCACGGCATCGGCATGGTGTTCGAAATCGCGGGCTCGAGCAGCCAGGTCCTGTTCGATGCCGACGCGCTCGATCTCGCCGCGCAGGGCAGCGATCCGGTGGCGGCCAGCGCCGGCCAGGTCGGCAGCCAGATCAAGATGCGGGTCGGCAGCGCTTGGCTGATCGCCAATGTCCGCTCGCTCAAGGTCGCCGACGGGACGGGCGACCGGATCGCGGCGCAGGTCGATTTCCTCGGCGAGGGCGACGAGGAGAAGCTGACCGGCAAGCTCTACAAGTTCCGCCGCGGCGTCACGCGCTATCCCACGCCCGGCTGCCGGGTCTTCCCGGTCACCACCGCTGACCTGAAGCAGATCTATGCCGCGGACGATCGCGCCAATATCGAGATCGGCACGGTCTATCCGACCCGCGACATCCGCGCCGCCATGTACGTCGATGCCATGCTCGGCAAGCATTTCGCGCTGCTCGGCTCGACCGGTACCGGCAAGTCGACCGCCGCCGCGCTGATCCTCCACCGCATCTGCGATCTCGCGCCGCAGGGCCATATCGTGATGATCGATCCGCACGGCGAATATGGCGCCGCGTTCAAGGACAATGGCGCGATCTTCGACGTCTCGAACCTGCAGATGCCCTATTGGCTGATGAATTTCGAGGAGCATTGCGAGGTGTTCGTCACCTCGAACGGTTCCGAGCACCAGATCGACGCCGACATCCTCGCCAAGTGCCTGCTGATGGCGCGCGCCAAGGGCCGGCTCGGCCAGGAGATCTCCAAGCTGACGGTCGACGCGCCGATTCCCTATCTGCTCAGCGACCTGACGAACCTCATCCAGCTCGAAATGGGCAAGATGGACCGCGCCGGCGACACCGCGCCCTATCTGCGGCTCAAGACCAAGATCGACGAGATCAAGGCCGATCCGCGCTACAGCTTCATGTTCTCCGGCATGCTCGTCGCCGACACGATGGCGAGCTTCATCCAGCGCATCTTCCGCCTGCCCGGCGAGGGCAAGCCGATCTCGATCATCGACGTCTCGGGCGTGCCGTCCGAGATCACCTCGGTGGTGGTGGCGGTGCTCAGCCGGATGGTGTTCGACTATGCGATCTGGTCGCGCGGCGAGGCCCAGCGGCCGATCCTGCTCGTGTGCGAGGAGGCGCATCGCTATGTGCCGAACGAGCGCAACGCCGACGATTCGTCGGTCGGCCGCATCCTCAGCCGGATCGCCAAGGAAGGCCGCAAATACGGCATATCGCTGGGCCTGATCACGCAGCGCCCGTCCGATCTCGCCGAAGGCGTGCTGTCGCAGCTCGGCACGATCATCGCGATGCGCCTGAACAACGATCGCGACCAGGCCTATGTCCGCGCCGCGATGCCCGAGGGCGCGCGCGGCTTCCTCGATTCGATTCCCGCGCTGCGCAACCGCGAATGCATCATCTGCGGCGAGGGCGTCGCCATTCCGATCCGCGTCTCGTTCGACGACCTGGCCGAGAACAAGCGGCCGGCCTCGGACGATCCGCTCTTCTCCAGCCTGTGGCGCGACGTCGGCCAGGAGGATCTGATCATCGGCCGGACGATCAAGCGCTGGCGGTCCCAGGGGCGCTAGCCCCGAACCGGTTCCGGCCCGCGATTCGGCTGCCCGACATCATTGTACAGGAATCCGTACAGGGTCTCGTCGGGCGACATGCCCATCAATACATTGATATCATTGTATAATATATCGGCTGTCGCGGCAGGTCGAAAATGTCAGCGACCCGCATGACATTTTCCGGCGCGGCGCCGGGCTTGTGCGGCGTGCGTGATTCAACGGCGCGCGACGCGGTCCTAGGCCAGCGTCGATTCGGGCTCTTTCGCAGCGTTGAACGAAGCAGGCCGCGGCGCGGCGTCAGTGCCCGCTACCGGGCCTGACCGCCATCAGGCTCGCGAAGCGCGCCTTGAACGTCCGCAACGCCTGGCCGGAGAGTTGCGCCAGGCTGGAGAAGGACATGGTGCGCGGATTGACGGCGACGCCGTTCCGCCAGACTTCCCAGTGGAGATGCGGTCCGGTCGACATGCCGGTCGAGCCGACATAGCCGATGATCTGGCCCGCCGCGACGCGGGTGCCCGGGCGCACCGCGATCCGGCTCATATGGCCATAGCCGGTGCCGATCCCGCCGCCATGGACGAGCTTGACGAAATTGCCATAGCCGGCGCTGCGCCCGGCAAAGGCGACGATGCCGGCCATCGCGGCGTGGATCGGCGTGCCCCAGGGCGCGCCGATGTCGAGCCCCTTGTGCATCCGGGTAAAGCCGAGGATCGGGTGGCGGCGCAGGCCGAAGGTCGAGGTGATGTGGCCGGCGACCGGCATGCCCATCGAGCCGCGGCGCTCGGTCTGGCCCGAGGCCTCGTACCACTGGCCGTCGTCCCATTTCACCAGCTGCAGCTTCTTGCGGCCCTGGTCGAGCCCGGCGAACAACAGGCTGCCGAGCTGGACCTCGCCCGTGGCGGCTCGGGCCTGTTCGATGATGATGTCGAAGCTGTCGCCGGCGCCCACGTCGCGCCCGACCGAGAGCCGGGTCGCCATCGCCTTGATATAGGATTCGACGATCTTGGCGGGCACGCCGGCGGCGCGCGCCGAGCGATACAGGCTGCGGCCGGCCAGGCCCTGGTAGCGGGCCGGGGTGTGATCGATCGCGATCGGCTGGCGGATCAGCGTCAGGCCATTACCGACCCGGGTGACCGCCAGGTTGAGATCGAAGCGGGCGCGGAACGCCATATGCTCGAGCGGACGCGCGACATTGCGGTTGGGGCGGCGCCCCAGCGTCATGTCGATCTGCGTGCCGGGCTTGATGTCGCCCAGCGCGACCGCGCCGGAGATGAGCCGCGCCGCGGTCGACGCATCGCTTTCCGACACGCCGGCGCGCTGCACCATCCGCGCGAAATTGTCGCCATTGCCCAGCGTCGCGGCGAGCTCGATGATCGGGCGCTCGGGAATCTCGGAAAGCGGGGCGACGAGGTCGTTCGCCGCCATGCGGTGCCCGGTATCGGCGCCCCAGGCGAGCGGCGCGATCGATTGCGCGCGGGTCTCTTGCCAGGCCGCGCCGTCGAGCGGGGCGGGTACGCTGCCGATGATCGTCGTGTCGAAGCCCGGCGCGAGCATCCAGGTCGCGGTGCACAGCGCCGCGCAGGACGCAGCCCCGCGCCACCAGTCGATCGAGCCGATCTGCGAGCCGAGGTCGGGCGCCCAGTCGATCCGGGCGATCGCCTCGCGCAGGCGGTCGATCGTGCGGGGCTCGGCCATCGGCGCGATCGCGCGGCCGAAGGACAGGGTTGCGGTGCCCCCTGCCTGGTCCGAGCCTTGATCGCTGCGCAAAAACAAAGGGAATTTGCCCCCAAAAGTCGCCGCGCCGTCTACAATACCCCCGCGGCGCCGAGGTGGGATGACTGTGGCGACATTCTCCTAAAGTCAAATTAAGGAATGTTCCGGGTCGGGACTCGTGCGGCGAAACGTTGTGACGCTGCGGCAAAGGGTTTTATTCACCAAAAGCGCTAAGCATTCGATATGGTTAGCGCAGATTCGCGCGCTTGCCGGTTGCGCCGGGGCGGTCGGCACGCGATGTTGTCGATTACGATGAGTCGCGACACCGAACGCCCGGTCACCGCGGTGCTGGGACCAACCAATACCGGCAAGACCCATTTGGCGGTCGAGCGGCTCTGCGGCCATTCGAGCGGCATGATCGGCTCCCGCTCCGGCTGCTGGCGCGCGAGGTCTATGATCGCGTGGTGAAGATCAAGGGCGCGAACCAGGTCGCGCTGATCACCGGCGAGGAGAAGATCGTCCCGAAGGACGCGCGCTGGTTCCTGTGCACCGCCGAATCGATGCCGCTGGATCGGGACCTGGCGTTCGTCGCCATAGACGAAGCGCAGCTCGGCGCCGATCCCGAGCGCGGCCATGTCTTCACGGACCGCATCCTGCGCGCGCGGGGCCGCGAGGAGACGATGATCCTCGGCTCCGAATCGCTCCGCCCGATGCTCAAGGCGCTGGTGCCGGGCATCGACATCCTCAACCGCCCGCGCTTCTCCACCCTGAGCTATGCCGGCGCGCGCAAGATCTCGCGCCTGCCCAAGCGCTCGGCGATCGTCGCCTTCTCGGCCGAGGAGGTCTATGCCGTGGCCGAGATGCTGCGCCGCCTGCGCGGCGGCGCCGCGGTGGTGATGGGCGCGCTCAGCCCCCGCACCCGCAACGCCCAGGTCGCGATGTTCCAGGCCGGCGAGGTCGATTATCTCGTCGCCACCGACGCGATCGGCATGGGGCTCAACATGGACGTGGCGCATGTCGCCTTTGCCAGCCTCGACAAGTTCGACGGCCATCGCCAGCGCCGCCTGACCGTCTCGGAAATGGCCCAGATCGCCGGGCGCGCCGGGCGGCACCAGCGCGACGGGACCTTCGGCGCGCTGGTCGAGCAGGGGCCCGGCGCCTTCACGCCGGAGGAAGTGCTGGCGATCGAGGAGCACCGCTTTCCGCGCCTCGAGCATCTCTACTGGCGCGACGGTGCCCCCGACACCACGAGCATCGACGCGCTGATCGCGAGCCTCGAGGCCCGGCCCGGCCAGCGCGTGCTGCGCGCCGCGCCGCAAGCGGTCGATCTCGCCGTGCTCAAGCGGCTCGCGGACGAAGGCTGGGTGCGCGACCGGGTGCGCTCGCCCGCCATGGTCGCGCGGCTCTGGGCGGCGGCCGGCCTGCCCGATTTCCGCAAGCTCGGCGTCGATCCGCATGCCCGCTTCGTCGGCCGGGTCTTCGGCCATCTCAGCGAGGGCAACGGCCATGTCCCGCATCAATGGTTCGCGGACGAGATCGCCCGGCTGGACAATGTCGCGGGCGATGTCGAGACGCTGGCCGGGCGCATCGCGGCGGCCCGGAGCTGGGCCTATATCGCCAACCGTGCCGACTGGCTGGCCGAGCCGCTGCACTGGGCGGACCGCACCCGCGCGATCGAGGAGCGACTGTCGGACGCGCTGCACCTCAGCCTCACCCAGCGCTTCGTCGACAAGCGCACGACGATGCTGCTCCGCCAGATCGGCGCCGATCGCGGCGCGCTGCCGGTGGTGATCGGGCCCGAGGGCGAGGTCATGGTCGAGGAACATGCGATCGGGCGGCTGGACGGCTTCCGCTTCACCGTCGCCACCGATGCGCGCCATGCCGACAAGCGCCTGCTGCTCGCCGCCGCCGAGCGCCGCCTCGGCGACGAGCGGGCGCGACGCGGCGCGGCGCTGGCAGCGGCCGCGGATGCCGCCCTGACGCTGGACGACAGCGATCGCCCGGCGATTCTGTGGGACGGGCTGCGCGTCGCGGCGATCGCGCCGGGGCCGTCGCTCGCCCGGCCGCGCATCACGCTCGATCACGCGCTGGCGTGCCTCGAGCGCGGCCTGCAGGCCCGGATCAGGACGCGTCTCGAGGCCTGGCTCGCCGGGCAAATCGGGCGCCGGCTCCCCGCGCTGGTCGCGCTCGACGCGGCGCAGCAGGATCCGGCGGCCGCCCCGGCGCTCCGCGCGGTCGCGGCGGCGCTGGTCGGCGAGGCCGGGATCACGGCGCGCGCCGGCATCGCCGCGGCGGTCGACGCGCTCGATCCGGCGTCGCGCAAGCGCCTGCGCGCGATCGGGATCACGATCGGCGCGCTTGACCTGTTCGATCCGCGCCTGCTCAAGCCGGGCCCGACGCGCTGGCGGCGCATGCTGCGCGCCGTGCGGGCGGGTGGCGCGCCCGATCCCGCGCCGCCGGACGGGGCCACCGTGCTCGATCGCGCGGCGCCCGGCGCGCGCTTGTGCGACGGCTATCGCCCGCTCGGGCCGCAGGCGGTGCGCGTCGACCTGGTCGAGCGAATCGCCCGCGCCGCGCATGATGCCCGTGCCGGCCGCAAGCCGTTCGCGCCCGATCCCGCGCTCGCCACCTCGATCGGCGTCACCCCGGAAACGCTGCAGCGCCTGATGGTGGCGCTCGGCTTCCGCACCGCGCCTGCGCTGGAGGGCGCGCCGCGCTGGGTCTGGCGCGGCGTCGCCCGCGCCCGCGTCGCACCGCCGCCGCGCGACAATGCCTTCGCCGCGCTGGCGGCACTGCGCACCACCCATGGCTGAAGGCGGCCATGGCTGAGGGCGAGACGATGCGGCTCGACCTGTTCCTCTGGTTCGCCCGCCTCGCCAGGACCCGCAGCGCCGCACAGCTGCTCGCCCGGCAGGGCCGGCTGCGGCTCGACGGCCGCGTGATCGATCGCGCCCATGTCCCCGTCCGGATCGGCAGCGTGCTCGCCTTCGTGCACGGCGGACAGGTCCGCGCCATGCGCGTCGAAGCCCTGCCGCGACGGCGCGGCCCCGCGCCCGAAGCGCGCGCCTGCTATGCCGATCTCGGGCTCGAAAACGTCGCGGAACCGTCGTCGGGCGATTGACGGCAGCGACTCGGGGGCATAGCAGACGGGTCGTTTCGTCGCCGGATCCTGGTTTTCCGTCGCATGGGGAGTTTCTAATGACCTACGTCGTCACCGATGCCTGCATCAAGTGCAAGTACATGGATTGCGTGGAGGTTTGCCCCGTCGACTGCTTCTACGAAGGCGAGAACATGCTGGTGATCAATCCCAGCGAGTGCATCGATTGCGGCGTCTGCGAGCCCGAGTGCCCAGCCGAAGCGATCCTGCCCGATACCGAGAGTGGGCTGGAGCAGTGGCTCGAGTTGAACAACACCTTCTCGGCCCAGTGGCCCAATGTCACGCGCAAGGGCGACCAGACCCCCGCCGATGCCGATGAACACAAGGGCGAGAAGGACAAGTTCGACAAATACTTCTCGCCGGAACCGGGCGCGGGAGACTGATTCGGCGGCATTTCCGTCGCATTCGTCCCATTTTCTGCGTCGCAGACCCGCTTTGGGCTGCGCGCGGCTGGTAATTTTATTACGACTCTGCTACATGGGCTGGGACGGAGGCGCTGAATCGCGTCCTCCGGCTGGAGACGTTCAAAATCAACACCCCCTTATCGCGCGCACGCAGTCCTGCTGCCGCCGCGCACCCTCAGGGGACCCAGTCCACGGAAAGGCTCAACGGAATGGCTGCCAAGGCGCTGTCCTTCGACGTCGGCGATTATGTCGTTTACCCCAAGCACGGCGTTGGCCGTGTCATTGAATTGCAGCGGCAGGAAATCGCCGGCATGCAACTCGAACTCTACGTCCTTCGCTTCGAGAAGGAGCGCATGACACTGCGCGTCCCGACCAACAAGGCGGAAAGCGTCGGCATGCGCAAGCTGTCGTCGGACAAGACGCTGCGCGAGGCGCTCGACACGCTGACCGGCAAGCCGCGCGTCAAGCGGACGATGTGGTCGCGCCGCGCCCAGGAATATGAAGCGAAGATCAACTCGGGCGACCTCGTGTCGATCGCCGAAGTGGTCCGCGACCTGTTCCGCGCCGACGACCAGCCCGAGCAGAGCTATTCGGAGCGGCAGATCTTCGAGGCGGCGACCAGCCGCCTTGCCCGCGAGCTCGCCGCGATGGAGCAGGTCGACGAGCCGACCGCGCAGGAGAAGATCCTCGAGATCCTCCGCAAGGCGGCGGCGATCCACAACAAGGACAAGGTTCCCGCCTGAGGCGTGGCACCCGGTTCGGCAAAGGGGGCGGTCGGCAACGGCCGCCCTTTTTGTTTGCCTGTCCACCGCATGTGTGTTATTCAAACAATACACATAAGGAGGATTTCATGCGTCTTGTTGCCCTGATCGCAGCCTTGCCGCTGGCGGCCTGCTCGTCCCATTCCGACGGCCGCGAGTCGAAGCCCGGCCTGGCCGGCTCGGGCACCGGCACCACGCGGACCTTCTCCGTCGCCGACTTCACCGGCGTCGACCTGCGCGGTTCCGACGATGTGGATATCCGCGTCGGCACCGGCTTCTCGGTTCGCGCCGAAGGGCCGTCCGAGGAGCTCGACCGGCTCAAGATCGAAAAGGTCGGCGATACGCTGCGGGTCGGCCGTATCGACGGCAACAGCTTCCATTGGGGCGGCGGCAACCACAAGGGCGTGAAGGTCTATGTCACCATGCCGCGCATCGCCGAGGCGAGCATCGCGGGATCGGGCGACATGGCGGTCGACCGGGTCGACGGCCAGAGCTTTGCCGGGGACAGCGCCGGATCGGGCAACCTCGATGTCGGTGCGCTCAGCGTCCAGTCGGGCAAGTTCTCGATCGCCGGATCGGGCGACATCAAGCTCCGCGGCAGCGCCACCAAGCTGAGCGTCGATATCGCCGGCTCGGGCGACGTCGATGCCGCGGGGCTGACGGCCGAGGGCGCGGATGTTTCGATCGCGGGCTCGGGCAGCGTCCGGGCTGCGGTGAAGGGCCCCGCCACCGTCTCCGTGATGGGATCGGGCGATGTCGACCTCGGCCCGGGCGCGAAGTGCACCACCTCCAAGATGGGATCGGGCGAGGTCCATTGCGGCGGCTGATCCGGGCTTGCCTCGATCGCGCTTAGGGCCGATGCCGCGCGGATGATCCGCATCCTTCCGCTGTTCGCCCTCGCCCTGTCGGCGGCGCCCGCCAGCGCCGCCGAGCGCGTCTATACCATTGGCAGCTTCGACCGGATCAGGGTGGAAGGGCCGTTCGCGGTGGAGCTGACGACGGGCAAGTCGCCCGGCGCGCGCGCCGAGGGTCCGGCACACGTCACCCAGGATCTCGATATCCGGGTCGAGGGCACCACCCTGATCGTGCGCGCCGGGGTGAGCGGCTGGGGCGAGCAACCCGCGGCCGGCACCAGCGGCGCCCCCGTGATTCGCGTGTCGACGCTGGCGATCCGCAGTGCGGTGGTGGTGGGCGGCGGCCAGCTGGTGATCGCCGGCCCGCTCAGGGGCCAGCGCGTCGATCTGTCGCTGACGGGCAGCGGCACGCTCGGCGCCAGCGGCATCGACGCCGACCAGTTCAGCGCGAGCCTGCTCGGCTCGGGTACCATGAAGCTCGGCGGACGCGCGGCCCGGGCGAGCCTCCTGACCAGCGGGGCGGGCATGATCGACGCCGCACCGCTAAGCGCCGGCGACCTCACGGTGCGCCTCGATGGTCCCGGCGAGACCCGGGCCAGCGCGCGCTTCACCGCTAATGTGACAACGACGGGGATCGGGGCGGCAATCATCTACGGCACGCCCGCCTGTACCGTGAAGGCCGTCGCCGGCGGCCCGATCAGCTGCGGCAAGCTGGCCAGGCCCTAGAGCAGGCCCAGCACCGCCAGCTTGCCCATCAGCGCGGCGGGCATCATGTCCCCCGCCACCATGTCGTCGCCCAGGTCCGCCGGGGCGTCGGCATCCTCGAGATAGCGCCAGCCCTGATGTGCCCGCTTCGGCTGCGCCTGGGTGAGGACGAGCGCGGGATCGAGGTGGATCGCGACTCGACCCGCCTCGGCCTCGCCGAACCGCAGGATCGGGGAGCGCGCGACCAGCTGGTGCTTGATGATCCAGTACAGCGATCCCTGCCCGGCGATCTCCTCGTGCCGCTTGGGCAGGTAGCGGGTCGTGAGGAAGACTGGCCCGGCCTCGGCGCGCGCGCGCAATCGCTCGGCGAGGTGATCGACGCCGGTGGCGCCGAACGCGACCTTGGTGAGATGGAGGGGCATGGGGCTAATCTGGGTGGCTGGGCGCTAGCCGCCAAGGCCCCAGAGCGTCGCAAGACCGAGGAACGAGAAGAATCCCATCACGTCAGTCATCATCGTCACGAACACCGCCGACGACACGGCGGGATCGACGCCCGAGCGTTCCAGGCCGACCGGGACGAGCACGCCCGACAGGCCGGCGACGATATTGTTGATCACCATCGCCATGCCGATCACGATCGCCAGATTGGCATTGTGGAAGATCAGGAAGGTTCCGGTGCCGATCAGCGCGCCGAGCATGACGCCATTCGCGGCAGCGATGGTCAGCTCGCGCATGATCATGCGCTGCGTGTTCGAGCTGGTGAGCTGGTTCGTCGCGAGCGCACGCACCACCACCGCCAGCGTCTGGGTACCGGCATTGCCGCCCATGCCGGAGACGATCGGCATTAGCACCGCGAGCAGGGCGAAGCGCCCGATCTCGCCCTGGAACAACCCGACCACCGACGCCGCCAGCATCGCCGTGCCGAGATTGACGATCAGCCAGGTAATCCGCGTCCGCACGGTCATCGCGATCGGCTCGTTGATGTCGCCCTCGCCCGCGCCGGACAGGCGCAGGATATCCTCGCCGGCCTCTTCGGAGATGATGTGGACGATATCGTCGACGGTGATCATCCCGACCAGCCGGCCGCCGGCATCGATCACCGCCGCGGAAATCAGGGCGTATTTCTGGAAGCGCAGCGCCACCTCTTCCTGGTCCATGTCGACCGGGATCAGCGTCTGTTCGCGCTTCATCACATCGGCGATGGAAACGGTGCGCGGCGTCCGCAGGATCCAGGAGAGCTGGCAGGTGCCGACCGGCTTGTGCGCCGGGTCGACCACGAAGATCTCCCAGAAGTCGGTCGTCAGTTCCTCGTGGCCGCGCAGATAGTCGATCGCGTCGCCGACGGACCAGTGCTCCGGGACCGCGATCAGCTCGCGCTGCATCAGGCGGCCGGCGGATTCCTCCGGGTAGGACAGCGCTTCCTCGATCGCGGCGCGATCGTCGGGATCGAGCGCGCGGAGCACGGCCTTCTGGTCGTCCTCTTCCATGTCCTCGATGATCGCGACGGCGTCGTCGGTATCGAGTTCGGAAGCGATGTCCGCCACCTGGTGGGGCTCGAGCGCGTCGATCAGGTCCTCGCGGACATAATCGTTCATCTCGGCGAACACGTCCGCATCGAGCAGGTCAGTGATCGCCTTGGCGAGATCGGCGCGCTCTTCGTGGGGCGTCAGCTCGAACAGGTCGGCGATGTCCGCCGGATGGAGCGGCTCGACCAGCGCCCGCGCCGCCTCGGTATCGCCCGCTTCCACCGCGTCGAGCACCGCGCGGACGAAGGCCGGCTTCAGCCGGTCGTCCTCGTCCAGCTGCTGGGTCTCGGGCTCATGCTGGGTCAGCTCGGTCTCGCTCATCCTGACCTCCCAAGCCACGCGAAAAATCGGGGTCTAGGGTCCTATGCCGGTCCCTGCAATGGTCGTGACGCCGCAGATCCCGGCACGACGGCCAAGGGGCGGCTCAGCGGGGCGGTCATGCTCGCCGGCGGCGCCGGACTTTCTTCATATTGGCGCAGATCCCGCCTTTGCGGCGCCCTTTACGCAACGCGCGGGCATTGCGGTTCTCGAGGAGCGTCCCTAGGTGCGGGGACCTTTTGTTCAGGAGCCCGACATGGCCGATACCCCCGAGACCCTCACCATGACGCTCGCCACCGGCGACGTGGTCATCAAGCTTCGCCCCGATCTCGCGCCGCAGCATGTCGCGCGGATCACGGAGCTCGCCAATGACGGCTTCTATGACGGCGTCGTCTTCCACCGCGTGATCCCGGGCTTCATGGCGCAGGGTGGCGATCCCACCGGCACCGGCATGCACGGATCGGACAAGCCCAATCTCCCGGCCGAATTCTCGAAGGAGCCACATGTCCGCGGCGTGGCCTCGATGGCCCGCGCGCAGAGCCCGAACAGCGCCAACAGCCAGTTCTTCATCTGCTTCGACGATGCCCGGTTCCTCGACGGCCAATATACCGTGTGGGGCGAAGTCACCTCGGGCATGGAGCATGTCGACGCCCTCCCCAAGGGCGAACCGCCCCGCGAGCCGGGCAAGATCGTCAAGATGCGCGCCGAATAATCGATCTCCCCTCTCTCCGCGCCTGCGGGGAGAGGGGGATTCGGATCAGACCCGCGGATCGCCGATCGTCTCGATCAGCCAGTCGTGGAACAGCCGCACCGGCCGCTGCACCAGCGCCCGCGGCCGGCAGGCGAACCAATAGCTGTAGGGGCTCTCGACCTCGATATCGAACAGCCTGACCAGCCGCTCGTCATTCGCATCCTCGAAATGGCTTTCATGCATGAACGCGATGCCCAGCCCCTGCGCGGCCGCCTCGAGCATCAGCGCCCCCGAATCGAAATGATCGATGGCGAGCGGCTCGAGGTCGTTGAGCCCCGCCGCGCGGCGCCACGCCGTGAAGGTGTCGGGCATGTCGCGATGGACCAGCGCGGTCAGGCCGGCGAGCTGCTCCGGCTTGGTGACCGGATTGGCACCCTCGATCAGGCTGCGCGCGCCGATGACATAGACTGAATTGCGGTCGAGCCGCTTGGCGTAAAGCGCGGGATCGATATCCCGCGCGAGGGCGATCACTGCGTCCAGCCCATCCCCCAGCCGCGCGAGGCCATGCCCGGCAGTGTCGATGTCGAGATGAAGTTCGGGATGCTTCGCGCGCAGTTCGCCGAGGCGCGGAAACAGGCGCTGCGAGGCGAACAGTGGCAGGATGCCAAGCCGCAGGCGCAGTACGTCCGTGCCGCTCGTCATCACCTCGACGGCATCGGACAGGCTGTCCAGCGCCGGGGCGATCTGCTGCAACAGCCGCTCGCCATCGCTGTTGAGCACCACCGCCTGGTGTCGGCGATCGAACAGCGGGCGGCCGATGAAGCGCTCGAGCGCCTGAACCCGGCGGCTGAGCGCCGGCGGCGACAGCGCAAGCTCCTGCGAAGCAGCCTTGATCGATCCGAGACGCGCAACCTGGACGAACGCCTCGATCGCGGTCAACGGTGGCAATCTGCGCATTCTGGTAACGCTCCCTTGTGCACTGCATCATATACCCTGCACTCTAAATCTAGCATCTCCCCTCGTGCCAATGCCAGCATTGATTGCATCGAACGCAATCAGGCCCACTCTTTTCGCACTTGCAGCATGACGCGTTGCGCCGCATATAGGGCAGGCCTTTCAGGCATCCTCTCCTAAAACTTTCAAGGCCGATCCCTCGGGGTCGGCCCTTTTTTTTGTCCTGTTCCAGCGGTTTGGTCGAACAAACCCGCCTTGCCCTCGTATCTGCGGAGCGGCGATCCTATCTCGCGCACTGAACACCGATCTCTCGAGGGGAATCAGACATGGCCGATAGCGAAGCGCCCGTCCGGAAATTGCAGGTGGCGAATGCGCGGCCCGAAGACAGCGGTCGCGGCCTCGCCCATATCCCCCGCGCGCTCATGGTGGCGCTCGGGATCGGCGAGGGCGACGTGATCGAGATCGTCGGCAAGGCAAGCACGCCGGCGCGCGCCGTCGCCCCCTATGACGAGGACGAAGGCCTCGAGATCATCCGTATCGACGGACTGCAGCGTGCCAACGCAGGCGCCGGCTCGGGTGATTTCGTTGAAGTGCGCAAGGTCGAATCCAAGCCTGCCACCCGCGTGGTCTTCGCCCCGGCGCAGCAGAATCTGCGGCTGCAAGGCTCCTCCAACGCGCTCAAGCGCACCTTTTTCGGCCGTCCGCTCACCCAGGGCGACGTGGTCGCGACGGCAGGGCAGCAGCGCGTCGACAACATGCCGCCCGGCGTCCAGCAATTCCTCCGCGCGCCCGCCTATGCGCTGCAGGAGATCCGTCTCGCCGTGATCGCGACGACCCCCAAGGGCGTCGTCCATGTCGACGAGAATACCGAGATCGAGCTCCGCCCCGAATATGAGGAGCCGAAGGAGGCGCGCCGCGCCGACGTCACCTATGATGATATCGGCGGCATGGGCAGCACGATCGACCAGCTGCGCGAGATGGTCGAACTGCCGCTGCGCTATCCCGAGCTTTTCCAGCGCCTGGGCGTCGACCCGCCCAAGGGCGTGCTGCTGCATGGGCCGCCCGGCACCGGCAAGACGCGGCTCGCCCGCGCCGTCGCCAATGAAAGCGCCGCCGAATTCTACCTGATCAACGGGCCGGAGATCATGGGCTCAGCCTATGGCGAATCGGAAGGCAAGCTGCGCCAGGTCTTCGAGGAAGCGGCCAAGAACGCGCCCTCGATCGTCTTCATCGACGAGATCGATTCGATCGCGCCGAAGCGCGGCCAGGTTTCGGGCGAGGCCGAGAAGCGCCTTGTCGCCCAGCTGCTCACGCTGATGGACGGGCTGGAGGCACGCGCCAATGTCGTCGTGATCGCCGCGACGAACCGTCCCGAGGCGATCGACGAGGCATTGCGGCGTCCGGGCCGGTTCGACCGCGAGATCGTGGTCGGCGTGCCGGACGAGCGTGGACGGCGCGAGATCCTCGGCATCCATACCCGCGGCATGCCGCTGGGCGACAAGGTCGACCTCAACGAACTGGCGCGGACCACCTATGGCTTCGTCGGGGCCGACCTGGCGGCGCTGGCGCGCGAGGCGGCGATCGAGGCGGTGCGCAAGATCATGCCTCGCCTCAATCTTGCCGAAGGCACGATTCCGCCCGAGGTGCTCGATACGCTGGCCGTCACGCGCGAGGATTTTCTCGATGCGCTGAAGCGCGTCCAGCCTTCGGCGATGCGCGAGGTTATGGTGGAGGCGCCGCGCGTCCGCTGGGAGGATGTCGGAGGCCTCGACAAGGCGCAGGCCCGCCTCAAGGAAGGCGTGGAGCTGCCCTTGAAGGATCCCGACGCGTTCCGCCGCCTCGGCATCCGCCCTGCCAAGGGCTTCCTGCTCTATGGCCCGCCCGGGACCGGCAAGACCCTGCTGGCCAAGGCGGTCGCGCGCGAGGCGGAGGCGAATTTCATCGCCACCAAATCGTCCGACCTGCTGAGTAAATGGTATGGCGAGTCCGAGCAGCAGATCGCACGGTTGTTCGCCCGTGCGCGGCAGGTGGCGCCCTGCGTAATCTTCATCGACGAGCTCGATTCGCTGGTCCCGGCGCGCGGCGGCGGGCTCGGCGAGCCGCAGGTGACCGAACGGGTGGTCAATACCATCCTCGCTGAGATGGACGGCCTGGAGGAGTTGCAGTCGGTCGTCGTGATCGGCGCGACGAATCGCCCGAACCTGATCGACCCGGCGCTGCTGCGCCCGGGCCGGTTCGATGAGCTGGTCTATGTCGGCGTGCCGGACAAGGCCGGACGGCGGCGCATCCTGGCGATCCAGACCGGCAAGATGCCGCTCGCGGGCGATGTCGATCTCGACGAGATGGCCAGCCGGACCGAGCGCTTCACCGGTGCGGACCTGGAGGATCTGGTCCGCCGGGCGGGCCTGACCGCACTGCGCCAGTCGATCTCCGTCACGGAAGTGACCATGGCGCATTTCGAGGAGGCCCTGACCGAATCACGTGCGTCGGTCACGCCGGAAATGGAACGCGAATATGAGCAGATGGCGACGCGCCTGAAGCAGGAGGCCTCGGCCATCCAGCCGATCGGCTTCATCACCCCGGGCCAGCTCCAGCCGCGCGGGCCCAAGGGAAGCGACTGACCGGACTCCCGCCGATAGCGCGGCAACGCGCTATCGGCGGGCTTCGGGCCCCGGCTCGCGGAGCGACCGCCAAGCATAGGCGAGCAGGATGAGCAGTGCCGCGCCCGCCACCAGATAGGGCAGCGCATGCTGCACCTCGTACAGGCCGACACCGATCGACGGCCCCAGCACGAACGACGCGCCGTTGACCGAAGTGACCTTGCCAGCGACCGATCCCTGCGCATCATGACCGACCGCGAGCGACGAGCCCGCCGTATAGCCGGGCCGCCCGAAGCCGAAGCCGATCGACGCCAGCGCATAGGCGGTGGCGATGCCGTAGAGCGACGTCGCCAGTCCCGTCATCGCGCACCCGACCGCGCCGATCGCGAGGCCGACCAGCATCATCTGGCGCGGCTTCATGTCGAGCCGGGGGATGATGCCCCATTGCACGAGCAGCGCCGCGCCGGCGCCCATCATCAGGACCAGCCCGGTCGGTTGCAGCGCCTGGGCGGGCGCCACGTGCAACCGGTCGATCACGAGGAATCCGATCGCCTGGCCCGTCATCGCCTGCGCGTGCCCCATCACCAGCCCGGCGATCATCCAGGCGCGGATGCGCGGATCGCCATAGCCGACATGCTCGCTGTGCGCGGCGGTCGCGGCGGTGACGCTGGCCCCCGAACTCTGCCCGCCGATCGACGGATAGGCGTTGGCGGCGCCGTGCGTCCCCGGCTGCGGCGTCAGGTCGTTGGGCAGCCGCCGCAGCACCGCGACGAACATGCCCACCGCCAGCAGCGCGCCGATAAAGGCCGGGCCGGAGAGCCCGATCTCCACCGCGCCGATGGAACCGAGGATCAGATAGGGCGCGATCGCCGGCCCGAGGATGGTGCCGAGGCCGAAGGCCGAGCCGAGCAGGGTCAGCGCCCTGGTGCGCTCGTCCCGCGTCGTCTGCCCCGCGACCAGCGCCTGGACCGCCGGCGGCGCAGCCGAGCCGAACAGGCCGTAGAGCAGCCGGCCGCCGATGAAGCAGATGAACGCTGCCGTCCCGCTGATCCAGCCATTGATGCCGGCGGCCAGGAAGATGCCGCACAGGGCGAGCGACAGCGCGAACCCGCCCAGGCCGAGCAGGATCATCGTTCGCCGGCCGTGCCGATCCGATCGGTCCGCCCAGAAGGGTGCGGCGACCACCCAGAGCAGCGCGGACACCGAAAAGGCGGCCGCGACCGCACTGTCGGGCACCTTCAGCGAACGACCGAGCGCCGGCAATACCGATTGCAGCGCGGTGTTGCCCGCCGCGATCATCAGCATCACCATGAACAGCAGCGCGAAATCGCGGTTGAGCGCCGGCGCCTTCACGCGCGCGTCCAGGCATAGGACCGCTGCGCCGCACATATGATCACCTCGTAGCGCGCATACCAGCGATCCCGGCCCGCGTCGCGAATCGCCTTGTGTTCGGGATGATCGCGCCAGCGCACTGCGCTCGCCTCGTCGGCCCAGAAGCTCAGCGTGATGCCCAGCCCGTCGCTGCCGCGGGTACTTTCGATGCCGCGATAGCCGGGCTGGAGCGCCGCCAGCCCTTCCATCGCAGCAGCCGCGGCCGCATAGCCGGCATCATCCGCGCCGGTCCGCACGGAGAGGAAGATCACCACGATCTGGCCGGTCCGGTCGTTGTGCATCGGCTTCGATTAGGCGCTTCTCCGGACGACGCAACCCCGGACGGGACAGTATCCCGTCGCAGGAAGAGGACCCTAAGGCTTGAATGTTCGTTGCAGGATTGCGACAGACACATTTCAGTCAAAAAACAAGGATCGCCAGTGACCGTTTCCACCACTGCCGCCCGACGCCAGCGCCGGGCCGCCGCCGGAGTGCCCTCGCCCTGGGGAATGTTCCTGCGAGGTTTCGTCAAGCATCCAGTGATGGTGGGGTCGATCGTCCCGTCCTCCGTCAAGCTGATCCGCAAGATGCTGGCGCCGGTCGACTGGGCGAACACGAAGCTCTTCGTCGAATATGGTCCGGGCGTCGGCACCTTTTGCCCGCATATCCTCGAGCGCCTCGCGCCGGATGCGAAATATATCGCGATCGATACCAACCCCGATTTCATCCGCTATCTGCGCCACGAAATCACCGACCCGCGCTTCCTCGCGGTAGGCGGATCAGCTGCCGACGTACGGCAGATCATCAAGGATCACGGCTTCGACCATGCCGATTACGTGCTGTCCGGCCTGCCCTTCTCAACCCTGCCGGCCGGCGTCGGCGACGCGATCGGCCAAGCGACAGCCGATGTGCTCCGCGCCGGCGGCGCCTTCCTCGTCTATCAGTTCTCGCCCAAATGCCGGGACTTCATCGAGCCCTATATCCCCCGCGTCGAGCATGCGATGGAATGGTGGAACGTGCCGCCGGCACAGCTCTACTGGGCGTGGAAGGACTGAATTTCAGCGCCCGCCCGGCCCGAAATTGAGCCGCTTCGTCACATTATAATCGAGTACCGTCATCACGAAGAACGCCGCGGCCTGCTTGGTGCGAACCCATAAGGTCGTGCGCTGCTTGTAGAGGGCCGGGGTGATCCGCTCGGAATCCGCGACCTCGCCGTCCATATAGGCGCGGGCGTGCGCGGCGAATTCCGCGTCCTCGATCCGGAGCATCATCTCCAGATTCAGGAACAGGCTGCGGATGTCGTAATTGGCTGAGCCGATATAGACGACATCGTCGATCACGAAGAGCTTGGTGTGCAGCTTGGTCGGCTGATATTCGTAGATTTCGACCTGCTTGCGCAACAGGCCGGCATAGGTGAAGCGCGACGCCCAGATCGCCGCGCCGTGATCGTTCTTCGACGGCAGCACGATCCGCACGCGCCCGCGCAGCCCGGCCCGGTCGAGCCGGCGCAACATGCCGGGGCTCGGCGCGAAATAGCCCGCGATGATGTCGATCCTCTGCGCCTGTTCGAGATCCTGCTTCACCGAGCGCGCCCAGGGTGACAGCCGCCGCGTCGGCCCGCCGAACAGCCAGCGCGTCTTGCCCTCAGGCTCGCTCCACGTCGCAAGTGCCCGGCGCAGCGCCCGGAGCGGCGCCTTTTCCCGTTTCGACCAGCGCGACAGGGCGTCGAAATATCCCGCGATATGCCCCGCTGCGGGCCCGTCGATATACAGCCCGAGATCGCGCCACGCCTGGTCCGCCGGCGTCCCGAAATAGCTGTCCTCGACATTGAAGCCGCCGATGATCGCCCGCGCCTCATCGGCAAGTGCCAGCTTCTGGTGGTTGCGCAACAGGTAGCGCCGGCCCCAGCGCGGCACGAAGCGGCAGACATCGACGCCGGCATCGCGCAGCGGCTCGAAGAAGCGATTCTGCTCGGCATGCTCGCTGCCGAGCCCGTCGACGACCAGCGAGACCGTAACGCCGCGCTCGGCCGCCTCGATCATCGCCCGCCGCACCCGGGCACCGGCCTCGTCGTCGACATAGATATAATAGATGATTCGCAGCGTGCGTTCGGCGCTCGCGATCAGGTCGACGAGCGCATCAAGCCGGCGCGGCCCGGTCACGAGCATGGTCAGCTTGTTGCCGTCGACGGTAAAGGTCGGCTGGACGGGGGGTTGCGGCATCCTGCGTGTGTGGCGATGCCTGCGGGCCGGGGCAAGCTGGATTCCTTGACTCTTGCCGCCCCCCGGCCTAGATCGCGCGTCTTCATTCTATCGTTGTTGCGAAGGAAGCCGTTCATGGCGCGCGTCACTGTCGAGGATTGCGTCGACAAGATTCCCAACCGGTTCGATCTCGTGCTGTTCGCAGCGCAGCGGGCACGGCAGATTTCCGGCGGCGCCGATCTCACGATCGATCGCGATCGCGACAAGAACCCGGTGGTCGCGCTGCGCGAGATCGCTGAGGAGACCGTGCGGCCGAATCACCTCGAGGAAGCGGTCGTCTCCGGGCTGCAGCGCGTCCAGGTCGACGACGAGGACACGCCCGACGAGATCGGCAGCCTCGCCGCCTCGGCCGAGGCGTTGCGCCTCACCGCCGCTGCGCCGCCGCGCAACCAGAATCTGGGTGGCGACTACGAAGGCTGAGCCTTCCGGTCCGCACCGAACCAGAAGGGCCCGCGGAGCGATCCGCGGGCCCTTCTGCTTATGAAGCTCCGATCAGTCGGACGCGGGCGCCGCGCTCCGCCCCTTGAAACCCTGCGCCACCACATACCATTCGGACGAGCCCTTGCGGCTCGCCGGTGGCTTGGCATGCTTCACGGTCTTGAAATTGCGCTTCAGCTCCGTGACCAGCGTGGCATCCGCGCCGCCCGCGAATACCTTGCCGATGAAGGTGCCGCCCGGTTCGAGCACCTCGATGGCGAAGGCAAGCGCCGCCTCGACCAGCGCCATGGTCCGCAGCGCGTCGGTCTGCGGATGCCCGACGGTGTTCGCCGCCATGTCCGACAGCACCAGATCGGGCGTGCCGCCCAGCGCCTCCGCCAGGGCAGCCGGAGCCTTGTCGTCCATGAAATCCATCTGCAGGATCGCCACGCCATCGATCGGGTCGACCGGCAACAGGTCGATCCCGGCGATCGCCGCCTTGGGCAACTGGCGCCGCGCGACCTGGCTCCAGCCGCCCGGCGCGATGCCGAGATCGATGATCCGCTTCGATCCCTTGAGGAAGCCGAAACGCTGGTCGAGCTCGATCAGCTTGTAGGCGGCGCGGCTGCGATAGCCCTCCGCCTTGGCGCGCTTCACATAGGGATCGTTGAGCTGGCGATCGAGCCAGCGCGTCGATTGCGGCGTACGCCGCCGCGCGGTCTTGACGCGGACCCGCAGACCGCCGCCATCCTTGCTCATGAACTGGTCCTCACAGGGCCTTGCCCCCGATCAATCGGCGCAAAATGCCTTCGCGAATGCCACGATCGGCCACGCCAAGCCGCTCGGCCGGCCACAGATCGAGGATCGTCTCCAGGATCGCACAGCCCGCGACGACCAGGTCGGCGCGCTCGTTGCCGATGCAGGGCAATGTCGCCCGTTCGGCCAGGCTCATGCGCGAGAGATCCGAACTGATCCGCCGCATCGAGGCGGACGGCACGATCAGCCCGTCGACGGCCGACCGGTCATAGTGCGACAGGCCGAGATGGACGCTGGCCAGCGTCGTCACCGTCCCGCTGGTTCCGAGCAGCCGCGGCCGCTCCATGTCCCGCGGCAGGCGGCGCGCAAAGCCGGCAAAGCTGTCCGCGACGAGGCCGCGCATCCGCGCATAGGCCGCCGCCAGCCCGTCGGGCCCTTCGCCGCCGCCGGCGCTCTCGGTCAGCGACACGACGCCCCAGGGCGCGCTGTGCCAGTCGAGCACCACCGGCACCGCGGGCCGCGTGTCGACCAGGACGAGTTCAGTCGATCCGCCGCCGATGTCGAACACCAGCGCCGGATCCTCGCCGGGCTCGATCAGCGCATGGCAGCCAAGCACCGCCAGCCGCGCCTCTTCCTCGGCCGAGATGATGTCGAGATGGATGCCGGTTTCCTCATAGGCGCGGGCGATGAATTCGGCCCCGTTGCTGGCGCGGCGGCACGCCTCGGTCGCGACCGAGCGCGACAGGGCGACGTTGCGCCGCTTGAGCTTGTCGGCACAGACCTTGAGCGCCGCCAGCGTGCGGTCGATCGCGGCGTCGCTCAGCCGGCCGCTCGCCGCAAGTCCCTCGCCGAGCCGGACGATTCGCGAAAAGGCGTCCACCACGGCGAAGCCGTTGCCCTGCGGCCGCGCGATCAGCAGGCGACAGTTATTGGTGCCGAGATCGAGCGCGGCGAAATGGCGCGCTTCGGGCCAGCGCGCGCGCGGTGCCCCGGATTTCCCTGGGGCTGGCGCCGGACGGGCAGGTCTGTCCTGCCGGTACGGCATCCTGGGTGACTGATCCCCCATGCCGTGTGTACTCGCTGTTCTGTTCTGCCGTCGCGGCAGGCCTTTGTGGCCTGACGTTCGGTGCTTGGGACAGGAGGTAGCGCAGGCCGCGCGCGGCGGCAAGCGATGCCCCACGCTTGGTTGACACGCCCCGCCGGGCCCCCTAGATCGCCCCCCACGTTGCCCCGTCGTCTAATGGTAAGACTACGGACTCTGACTCCGTCTATTGAGGTTCGAATCCTCACGGGGCATCCACTTCCTCCATCGTCGGCGCCGTCCAGCGCATTGAGCCGGGCGGCGCGCCGAGCACGGCCATGCGCCCTTCCGACGATTCGCGCAGTCGCCCCGGACCTTCCCGCAATGGCGGCAGCCGACTTCGGGCCTTCAACGCGACGGCACCGTCCGAAGGTCCGATCTTCTGGCCTCGATGCGAAGCGTTGCATAGATAACACAGCCCGTGATATTTCGCTTGAAGGCACTATTTGGCCGCGCTGCTGCAGGACATCATTCCAGCGCGGACATTCCGAGGCCGATGCTCTTGGGGATGGTGCGAATAATTCGATTATGACATGAATATGATTAGCGTATACTATTTGTGTTTCGCCGGCTGTAACAATCCCGACCCAATCGCTGTGTAGCGGCCCCGGTGACGAGGACGAGAGGTCCTCCAATCAGGGAATCGACACATGCGTTATCAAAAGGGCTTCCGCCTGCAGCTGCTGTTGGGCAGCGCACTTCTGGCAACCACCGTTTCGCCGGCATTTGCGGAAACCCGCCCCTCCACCGACGCGGCGGCCACGCCGGACGACAAGGCTGCGCCGGCCGACGCCGCTGCGCCTGCCGCCGACGACACGGGCCAGATCGCCGATATCGTCGTTACCGCCCTGAAGCGCGAAACGAACCTGCAAAAGACCCCGATCGCCATTTCGGTCGTCAGCACCCAGGTCATTGCCGATCGGCACGTGGGAAGCCTCATCGATCTCGCTGACGGCGCAGTCCCGTCGCTGCGTGTCGCCACGTTCGAGGCGCGCCAGTCGGCGCTGACCATCGGCATCCGCGGCATCGTGCCGTTCGACGCCAACCAGACCGCCCGCGACCAGGGCGTCGGCGTCTATATCGACGGCGTCTATCTCGGCCGCCAGCAGGGCCTCAACGCAGCGCTGTTCGACGTCGAGCGCGTCGAGGTGCTGCGCGGACCGCAGGGGACGCTGTTCGGTCGCAATACCGAGGGCGGGGCTCTCAGCATCGTCACCAAGGGCCCGACCGGCGAGTTCGGCGGTCGCGCATCGGCGAGCGTCGGCAATTTCGGCAGCTATGACGGCCAGCTGCATCTCAACCTGCCTGCCTTCGCCAACATCGCGATCAAGCTCGACGGCGTGATCCAGCACCAGGATCCGACGGTGAAGGATCCGCTCGCGGGCTCGATCGGCTGGAACGCCTATAATCGGGTCGGCGGCCGCATCGCCGCGCGCTGGACGCCGTTCGACGGCTTCACTGCGGACGTCTCCTTCGACAAGGCGAAGGACGAGAACACGCCCTTCTACAGCCAGCTGATCAACTACAATCCGCAGAACAAGCCGGTCGCGACCGTTGCCCAGATGCAGGCCAACAACAACGCCCCGCCCGCCGGCTATATCGCGCCGCTGCCTGCGCTGGTCGACGTCCACCCGGACCGCCAGTCCGTGGCCGATGTCGGCGTGCCCCAGCAGTACAGCGTCGACAAGACGCAAGGCGTGACGGCGGCGCTCAGCTACAAGGTCATGCCCGGGCTCGAATTGCGCTCGATCACCGCATGGCGCAAGGTTGCCACCAACCAGTGGGACAATTCGGGCGGCCCGGAGCGCGTTCAGTTCGCGCCGAACGGCAAATTCAGCCGCTACAGCCTGTCCGACCTCTATCAGAGCCAGTTCAGCCAGGAATTCCAGGCGGTCGGCAGCATTCCGCAGCTCGATTACACGGTCGGCCTCTATTATTTCACCGAGCAGGCACGCGAATCCGCCGCCACGCCATCCACCAACCAGTGGAATGCGGACGGCACTGCCTACACGATCCTGCCCTCGCAGGTCTTCGGCGCGATCAGCTCGAGCAACCAGGGCTGGGACTATAACTCCCGCTTCCTGCAACGCGCGAGCTATGCAAAGGCGCGGAGCTACTCGGCCTTTGGCCAGTTCACCTATACGCCGGATTTCGCCAGCGCCCTGCACCTGACCGTCGGCGGCCGCTATACCAAGGACAAGCGCGACGGTTCGCTCTACCTCGTCCAGGGCAAGCCGACCCCCTATACCTTCACCTTCGACAAGGGCCGATTCGATCCGATGGTCACGCTGGCTTTCGACGCGGCGCCGGGCATCAATCTCTATGCGAAATACGCGACCGGGTATCGCGCCGGCGGTGCCAACGACCGTTCGCAGACATTCACTGCCTTCGCCCCGGAATCGGTCAAGTCCTATGAGCTCGGCGCAAAGCTCGAATTCCTCGATCACAAGGTGCGCCTGAATCTCGCCGGTTACCTCATGGATCGCACCGGCACGCAGACCGACTTCGACAGTGTCGATACGACCCAGTTCATTCCCGGCACCACCACGCCGAACCCGACATTCGGGCTCCACACCGAAGAGACGCGCAATGCCCCGGGCGTTTCGAAGATCCGCGGCGTGGAAGTCGAGCTGACGGCCAAGCCGTTCGAGCACCTGACGCTCGGCGCGTCCTACGCCTATACCTCGGTCAAGATCCCGGCCACGCCGAACCCCTTCCTCACGGGCAATCCGCTGTTCCAGGTGTTCGCCGTGTACACGCCGCCAAATGCCGCCTCGGCCTATGCCGACTATGAGGTTCCGGTCGGGAGCGACGACGCGAAGATCCGCCTTCACCTCGACGCCAATTATGCCGACGCCAATTACAGCTTCCAGGCGGAGAATGTCCTGACTGACTCCAGCTTCATCATGAACGGCCGCATCGCGTTGGCCGACGTCACGATGAACAGCCTCGGCACCAAGGCGACCTTCTCGATCTGGAGCCGTAACCTGCTGGACGAGCAGCATATCTACCGCCGCTCGAACGCCAATAATGGCGTGCTGGGCAGCTATGCCAACTTCAACCCGCCGCGGACCTTCGGCGCTGAAGCCAGCATCAAGTTCTGATCGGACGGGGGGATGGCCGGCAGCCCGGAGCTGTCGGCCATCCCTTCCTTCGGCCGGAGGCTAGGGCCGAAGCGGTAGCTCGACCACCGCTCGCAGCCCGGGCTTCGCATCCTCGAGCGCGAGCGTGCCGTGGTGGAGGCGGGCGATCGCATCGACCAGCGTCAGCCCCAGTCCCTGGCCCGGGACATCGGTGGCCGTTTCCATCCTGCCGAAGCGGCGGATCACCGCCGCGTGCTGCCCCGCCGGAATCCCCGGCCCATCATCGCTGACGACCAGCAGGGCCTTGGGCCCGCACATCTCCGTCGCGACGGAAATTCGCGTGCCGGGCGGGGCATGGCGGATCGCATTCTCGATCAGGTTGACCAGCAGCTGGCGAAGCAGATGCAGGTCGCCCCGGACCCGAACGCGCCGGGCGATCGGCGGAAGCAGGAGCCGGCCCGCCTCTTCCGCAACGATCTGCAGCGATTCGCCGACCTCGGCTGCAAGGGCGCCGAGATCGACATCCGTAAACCGCTCGCGCCGGTGGCCGCCCTCGATCTCCCACAGCCGCAACAGGCTGGAAAACAGCTCGAGGATCTGGTCGGTCTGTTCCAGTATATCGGCAATCTCGGGGCCGAACGGGCTGTCCGCCGAATGGCGCGCCAGCGCGGCCACCTTGGCGCGAAGCCGGGCGAGGGGGCTTTTAAGCTCATGGGTGACGTCCCTCGCGGCATGCTTGACGTTCGCCATGAGGTCGTCGATCCGGTCGAGCATCGTGTTGAACGCTACTGCCTGCTGATCAAAGGCATTGCGCGAGCCGTCGACCGGGACGCGACTGTGCAGGTCTCCTGCGATCACCGCGTCGACCGTGCGCTGCATCGCGCGCATCCGGCTGCCGATCGTGAGGACGATACCGAGCGCGCCGCCGATCACAATCAGCGCGGTGACGCCCAACCCGATCAGCTGCACGCGCGCCAGCAGCGCGTCGAAGCTGTCGACGACGTCATTGTCGGAGACCACCACCAGCGCGCCGCCATCGGCAAGGCGGCGCATGAGCGCGCGGCCATGTGCCACCCCGTCGACCTGGGCGGCCTCGCCGAAATCCGAATAGCCCGGCGGCGGCAGGGTGCGCAGCCGCAACTTGCCGGCGATCGGCCGGCCGGCGCGGTCTACCAGCAGATAATAGAGATCGGCGGTGTCGTGATCCTCCTGCGCGGCAGCGATACGGGCGGGAATCCCTGCCGGATCGGACACAGCGGGCGTCCCGATGATGTTGGCCGCCTCGCTCGCCAGCCGGCGATCGATCTGCCGGGCAAGCGCATCGTGTGTGATCCGGTAATTGACGGCGCGCAGCACGACCAGCGCGAGCAGCAGCACGATGACGAAGACCGCCATGATCGCGCGGAGCGATCGGGGCCGCAGGCTAGCCATTGTCGACCAGCATATAGCCGACGCCGCGTACGGTGACGATCGGGTCGGCCTCGCCCGGCTGGTTCAGTTGCTGGCGGAGATGGCGAATATAGGATTCGGCGATATTGGTCGTCGGCTCGAAATCATAGTTCCAGACATTCTGGTAGAGCATCTGGCGGGTCACGACGCTATTGGCATTGCGGACGAGTTCGCACAGCAGCTTGAATTCGAGATTCTGCAGCTTCAGCACCCGGCCCGCACGCACCGCGCGGTGCCGCACCTCGTTCACCTCGATGTCGCCGGCCCGCATCACCCCGGACTCGCCGGACCGGCTGGATCGCCGGATGATCGCCTTTAGCCGGGCGTCGATCTCGCTCGGGGCAGCGGGCTTGATCAGATAATCGTCGGCGCCGGCATCCAGCCCGGTCAGCCGCTGCTGCAGGTCGCCGAGCGCTGTCAGCATGATGATCGGCACGTCGATACCCTGTTCGCGCAGCAGCTTCGCCACCTCGACCCCATCGACATAGGGCAGCATGATATCGAGCAATACCGCGTCATATTTGCTGTCAGTCGCCAGCGACAGCGCTGACCGGCCATCCGGTGCGACGACTGCGTCATGGCCCAGTTCAGCCAGGTCGGCGCGCAGCTGCGTCGCCGCCCGTGCATCGTCTTCAACGATCAGAACCCGCATGCCAAAACCCGCTCCGTTTCCGGCAGCCGCCTTCACAGCTTTTCGGGCGCGATTCAAATGCTGGTTGCAACGATCGACGGCGTGATTGCGGACGCATTATCGCCCGTTGGCCCTGTACGCGGTCTGCTGCTCAGACTTCCCCGCGCCGCGGATTGAGCCGCGATTCGGTCGGGGTGCGCGCCGCGATGCGGACTGATGCCTCCTCCATGCGGATGCGCGACCGCTCCAGATGGGTGCGCATCGCCGCTTCGGCCGCAGCCGGATCGCGCGCCAGCAGCGCGTGGATGATCTCGGCATGCTCCTGCGCGGCTTCCTGCGGGGCATTGGTATTGAACAGGAAGCGGAAAATGTGGAGGTGCATGTGCAGCCGCTCGATCGTCTCGGCGATCAGCGAATTGCCGCTGCCGGTGGCGACCAGGCTGTGCAGCATCGCATCGGCCTCGGCGAAGCGGGCATAGGCCACGCCGGTCTCCGCCTGGATCCGGTCCATTTCCTCTTCCATCGCCGCCAGTTGCCGCAGCGTCTCGTCAGTCATCGATTCCGCGGCGCGGGCGGCCGCATAGGGTTCGATCAGCTGGCGCAGCACATAGAGATCGCTGACCTCGGACGGCGTCATCTGCGCGCTGGCGTGATAGCCGACATTGGGCACCTTGATGACGAGCTTTTCGGCCTCGAGCCGGCTCAGCGCCTCGCGAATCGGTGTCTGCGAGATGCCCAGCTTGCGCGCGACCGCATCGATGCCGATCCGGGTGCCGGGGGCGATTTCCATCGAGACCAGCATCGACAGAAGATGTTCGTGCGCCCAGGCGACCAGCGTCGGGACCGGGGCTGGACGGGGCGAACGATAGCCGACGGGCGGAAACGTCATGGAAGGGTCGGGATTATCCATCAAGATCTCGAATACAAACGGCGCCGAAGCGTCCCTGCACGGACCTATAGGATATCGTATCAGCATGGGGAAGAACGATCGCGTCGTCCTTTATGCCAACACGGCCGTAACGGGCGACCATGCAGATCGCCCGCGACACCCTCCGCCGGGAGACCTACCCGGCCGGCCTGGTGCCCAGGATCTTGGTGGCCGTCATCAGCTGCGGATCGGTCGGCAGCGGGGTGGGGCCCGCGGGGAAGCCGTTGGTCTGGAAGATGAACGCCTCGATATCGGAGACCGTCTTGCCGCCCAGGCTGCCAGGATCGCTCGCCGGCATCGTGTCATGGATGCGCGAGAAGAGGTCGCCCGTCGTGGTGCCGTTCCAGTTGTTCAGGAACACCCCGCCGACGAGCGGCGGCGCCGAATCGCCACCGGTCATCGCCGGGCCGTGGCAGGAGGCGCAGTTCGTCGCATAGCCCACCTTGCCGCGTTCGGCCTGCTCGACCGTGTACGAACCGGCCCAGACGGTGCTGCCGGCGCCTTGCGCCTGGGTGGCGACCGACGCTGCCGTCGTCGTCAGCACGGCAACCGCGGCGATCAACGCTGCCCGGCCGCCATGACGCGCCATACGCGGCGCCGCTTCGCTGAGTGTCCATCCGAACATCATCCTAGGCCTCCCTGGGCAGTTTGAACGCGACGAGTTCGCCGCTGTAGTTGCCGCCACCGATCGCGACGACAAGATACTGGCGACCACCCAGCATATAGGTCATCGGCGAACCGCTTTGTGGAGCGGGGATATAAACCGCGCCCTTTTCCTCGCCGGTCGCCTTGTCATAGGCGCGCAGCATTGCGCCACGGATGCCCTGTTCGTTGGTGAAGAAGCCGGCCTCGCCGCAGATCACCAGCGATTTGGTGCACAAGGGGCCAAGATTGCCCTCACGCCCCGTGCGCGGAATCTTGAGGCCCTTCAGCGCGGGGTGGTTGCGGATGTTGTCGGGCGTCTCGCCATGCGCGATCTGCCAGGCGATATCGCCCCTGGTCAGATCGATTGCGGTGATCCGCCCATAAGGCGGCTTGATCAGCGGCAGGCCCTGAACGCTCAGCGCTCCCGGGCGCGGGCCCGATCCTGGCGGCGGGGGCGGGGGCGGACGAAAGCCCTGGCCTTCGTTGGCGGCCCCCATCGCGCGTTGCGCCTGGGGCGGCACGCCGGTCACGCCATGGACATAGGCGAAATCCGAAACATTCTTGTCGGTGCTCGGTACGATGCCGATCAGGCCGATCGTCGTCTTGGAATAGACATAGACCTTGCAGGTTTCGGGATCGTAACAGCCACCCGGCCAGTTGGTGCCACCCTGTAGTCCGGGAGAGACCAGCGTGCCGAACGGACCGCCGGGCTTGCTCAGCGTCGGCGCGGTGTAGAGCGGGCCGGTGACGTAATTCTTGACCAGTTCCAGAGCCTGGGCATGCAGTTCCGGCGTAAAGTCGATCAGATTGTCCGGGGTGACTCCCTGGCGATCATAAGCCGGCGGCTTGGTCGGAATCGGCTGAGTCGGCGAATACCATTCGCCGGGCACGTCGCCCTTCGCCACCGGCCGCTCGACGATCGGCCAGATCGGCTTGCCGTTGGTGCGGTCGAGCACATAGAGGAAAGCCTGCTTGGTCGGCTGGGCCAGTGCCTTGACCATCCTTCCCTTGACCGGGATGTCGCACAGGATCGGCGCGCAGGGGATGTCGCGGTCCCACAGGCCGTGATGGACGAACTGGTAATGCCAGCGCCGCTCGCCGCTGTTCACATCGACTGCGACCAGCGATTCGCCGAACAGCGCGTTGCCGTGGCGGTAAAGCCCCATCTCGTCGCCTGTCGGCAACTCGACCGGCAGATAGACCAGGCCGAGTTCCTCGTCGGCGGACATCTGCGCCCAGACGCCGGCATTGCCCGCATCGTCGGCATCGCCGTTCAGCCAGCTGTCATAGCCGAACTCGCCTTTTCGCGGGATCGTGTGGAAGATCCATTTCCGCTTCCCCGTGCGCACGTCGAAGGCGCGGACATAGCCCTTCACGTTGAAGCGGGTGGCCGGCACGTCGCCCGAAGTATGGGCGGCGCCGACCACGACCACGTCCTTCACCACCATCGGCGTCGCGTGCAGGCCGACATCGGCGGTCAGCTTGTCGAGCTCCTGGTCGAAATCGGCCTTGAGGTCGACGATCCCCTTGTCGCCGAATGCCGGATCGGGGATTCCGGTGGCTGCGTCGAGACAGACGAGCTGATAGCCGACCGTTACGAACAGGACGCGCTCGCGCGTGCCGTCGCTCCAATAGGAACAGCCATGGCCGGAGAGCTGGCGCGGCGCATTCGCGGCACGCTGGCCCTCGTCGAGCCGGTACATCCACAGCAGCTCGCCGGTCGCGGCGTCGAGCGCGACGCAGTCCCGGCGCGCGCCGGCAGTGAGGAACAGCCGTCCCTTGACCAGCAGCGGCGTCGCCTCGAACTGATATTCCTTGCGCGTGCCCAGCGCGTCGGTCTTGAAGCGCCAGGCAACTTCCAGGTCGTTGAAATTACTAGCGTTGATCTGGTCGAGCGGGGCGTAGCGCGTGTTCGCCTGGTCGGCGGCGTAATGCCGCCACTCGGTATCCACCTTGGGGTCGTGCGGCGGGATCACGGGCGGCGTCCAGCCCGCCTTGCCCTGGGCGAACGCCCCCGTCTTCGCCAGCATGAAGGTGGCGCCGGTGCTCAACAACAGGGTACGTCTGGACAAAGTCGACATTCAATCGCTCCCTAGGCCGGGCACTCTTGCGCTGCCCTGAACATCGGCTAGCACAGCAAAATCGTCTATCCTATAGGATATATTGCTTGTGACGCGCTTTCTGTGCCGCGCGCCCCTCGCCTCCGCCTCATTTGAGATATTTTCCCGCAAACCGGATGAAATAGGGCCAGTTGGGGTTGGGGGTATGGCCCTCGACGTGCTGCCGAAAGCCGATTTCACCGTCGCCGAGATAGGTGAGGATCGGCGGAAACTGCGTGGTCTGCAGCCCCTTCCTGCCGAACAGCGGCCAGACCGGGCTCGCCGCGGCGGACGCCATGAACATGCCGCGCGCGTCGACCCAGCCATCGCCGGGGATGGCCGAGGCCGGGGTCATGATCAGCGCGCCGCCGCCGATGAACAGCGGCCGCGGCGCGACCATCGCGATCAGTTCGTGGCTGTCGACCGGCAGTTCGCTCGCATCGTGGCCGGCGGCGGCATATTTCAGGAAATTGCCGGCGAACCAGTGGAACTCGTTGGCGGCGGCGAGATTGGGCACGCCCTCACCGAAATTGCGGCGATAGAGCGCGGCGCCCCCGGCACCCGAGGAACTGATGAACCCGGTGGCGAAGCGCTGGTCATAGGCGAGGGCGACCAGGGCCGCCTTGCCCCCGCGCGAATGGCCGAAGACCGCGACCTGCTTCGCATTCACGTCGCGATCGGTCGCGAGATAATCAAGGCCGCGGCTCGCCCCCCAGGCCCAGGCGCGCAGCACGCCCCAATCCTCGAGGCCGCGCGGCTGCCCCTTGTTGACCAGGCCGATGATCCCGCGGGTCAGCCCGGCGGCATTGTCGGCCTGGACGCTCGCGGTATCGAGCGTGGCGAAACCCCAGTTCCGCGCCAGCAGCTGCTCGCGGTAATCCGGAGCCGGCGCCGGCATCGCCGACACGCCCGGCGAGCGCGGGCGCGCACCGAGTGACCCGAACGACATCACCACTGGCACATGCCGGCCCTTCCGCGCCGCGGGCGTGGTCAGGTTCATCAGGATGTCGACCGTGATGCCGGGCGCTGCTGCATTGTCGACATGGCCGACCAGCTTCTTGGTGAGGACCGGCGTCGTGCCGATCACTTCCTGTACCGTCTCGGCGACGCGCCACGTGACGCGCGGGAGGATGGCGGGAACGCGCCCATAGACCTCGCGATCGAACAAGGCGGCGATCTCCGCGCGCCGCGCCGCCCAGGCTGCCTTGGTCTTCACCGCCACGCCGGCACTGGTCGTCAGCGGATCGGGCAGCCGGGGATAGGGATTGGCGCGGCTCTCGTCGAAATTGGCGAAATCGGGTCGGGCCGGATCGCGCGCATCGACCGTAGGGTTCAACGCGGCAATGCCGAGCAGCGTCATCTCCCGGGCACGCTCAGCTTCCGAAGCTGCCGCGATCCGGGCGCGTTCCGGATCGAGGGCCGGTACCGGAGCGGACTGGGCCAGGCCCGGCATCATCGGCCCCGCCAGCAGGGTGGAGGCGAGCAGCGCGCTCGCAACGATGGAAATGCTTCCTCTCACACGCTTTCTCCCTGGCCTCACCGCCTCCGGCATCGTCGCCCGGCGCGTCGCGGCTCCCGAAACGCCGGTCGGTATCCGTAAAAACGGCAGGGCGTCACCGGGGCGACGTCCTGCCGAGGTGTCCCGCAGTGCGACGACGGGAGGGGTTGGGTCAGCGCCGGTAGAGCGGCATCACGCCTGCCACGACGGTGCGAAGACGATAGATGCTGGTCGAACCGGTGATGTAGAGGACGTGGCCGTCTTCGCCAAAGGCGAGATTGGCGGCGACTTCGGGCAGCCGGATCAGGCCGAGCGCCTTTCCCTGCGGCGAGATGATGCGGATACCGCCGGGGCCCGTGCTCCAGACATTGCCCGCCATGTCGGTCTTGAGCCCATCGGGGCCGCCATGGCCCATGCCGTGATCATAGCTGAACAGCACGCGCGGGTTGGACAGCGCGCCATCCTTGCCCACGTCATAGGCACGCGTGAACATCTCCGGGCCATAGCTGTTGACGTAGAAGGTCTTGCCGTCGGCCGAGAAGGCGAGCCCGTTCGGCAGCTTCAGGTCGGTTACCATCGGCGTCAGCTTGCCCCGGGCATAGCGGTAGACCGCGGCAAAGGGCTGCTCGAGTGGCGGCGAAGGGTCCATGTTCATCGGGCCGAACGGCGGGTCGGTGAACCACAGCGCTCCGTCGGGCGCGAACACCAGATCGTTCGGACTGTTGATCCTCTTGCCGTTATAGGTGCTGAGGAAGGGCTTGATGTTCAGCCCGGCATCGAGCCGCGAGAGGTTGCGACCACCCTGCTGGGCGTAGAGGATCGTCCCGTCCTTGTCGGTGACCATCGCGTTCGGACCAAGTGTCTTGCCTGGCTTCGGATTGGGATAGCCGCCGGCATGCGCCACGAGCAGCTCGACCTTGCCGTCGGGCGTTACGGCGCGAATCTCCTCGCCGCCCACGTCGGAGAACCACAGCCGTCCCTGGCGCCACATCGGCCCCTCGACGAACTTGAACCCGGTCGCGATCTTCTCGACCGCGGTGCCGGGCGCGATCAGCGCGTCGAGCGCCGGATCGAGCCGGACGATTTCCGCCGGTGCGGGCGCGGTGGACGCCTGCTGTGCGGGCGCGGCGCCGACCGCGGCGATACCGGCACCGATGGCCAGCGCACATCTCACAAGATTCTTCATGACGATCCCCTCCTGCGGGCAGATATTCCGGTTATCGCGTCAGCCGGCGGGTTTGGCGGGCTCGGTCGCATAATTGCTGGCGAGATAGCCGATCACGACGTTCATATCGTCGGGCGACAGATCGGCGCCGCGATCGACCATCAGTTGCACGGTCGCGGCCCAGTCGTCCGGGGTCTTGCGCTGGCCGAACACGCTCGCGGTCGTGTGGCAGACACTGCAGCGCTCGTTGATGATCGCCAGCCCCGGGCCCGGCGGCGGTGCGGGCAGGGCGCCCGGCAGCGGCGTCGCTCCCGCCGGCACTGCCGCCGGCGCGGCCTGCGCCTCGAGCCCGCGCGTCGCCACCACGGCGAACGCCATCGCCATCACCCCGCCCGCCAACCTTGCTGCATTCGTCATCTTGTCCGATACTCCAGCTACACATCACTTCGGCAGCGCGAAGGCGATCACCGCGTCGCTCGACACCGGCGTCCCGTTGAAACCGCCGGTATCCACTGCCGCGACATATTGGCGGCCGCTCTTGCCGGCATAGGTGACGGGCGATCCGTAGATCGCGGCCGGTAGCGGCGCGGTCCACCTGATCTCCCCCGTGCGCGTGTCGAACGCGCGCATCTTGTTTTCATCGGTGCTGCCGAAAAAGGCGAGGCCGGTCGCGGTGACGATCGGCGCGCCCGAACTCAGCCGCCCGGTGTCGCGCTTGCCCTCGGGCAGGCTGTCGGTGGTGCCGAGCGGACGGCGCCACGCGATCCTGCCGCTGTTCACGTCGACCGCGACCAGTTCGCCCCAGGGCGGCGGACCGCACGGCGTGCGCGTCTCGCGGTCCATGAAATAGACATAGCCCCGCGCGAGATCCCACGAACCGTCTGCCTGCTTCGCCAGCTGCTGCGGACTCGCCAGCGAGTTGACGTTGGTGATGTAGAGCCCGCGCCTTGGATCGAAGGCGCCGCCGCCATAATCGATTCCGCCGAGACTGCCGGGGAAGAAGGCGACTGCCGAGTCGGCGCGCAGCGGCTGGAACATCTTGCTCGGCACGATGTGATATTCGTCGACGAGCTTCTGGCAGCGCTCCTTCAGTTCCGGCGTGATCGCCGCCATGTCCGCCATCTCGAACGACAGCCGCGTCAGCGGCGGCGGCGCCGACGGAATCGGCTGGGTCGGCGACGGCGCCTCGCCGGGTACGTCGGTATCGGTGGGAACCGGCGTTTCCGTCACGTCGTAGATCGGCTTGCCGGTCACCCGGTCGAGCATGAACATGATCGCCATCTTGCTCATCACCGCGATCGCCGGAATCGTGCGCCCGTCCTTCTTCACGTCGATCAGCGTCGCCGCAGGCAGGTCGACGTCCCAGATGTCATGGTGGACGACCTGGAAATGCCACAGATATTTGCCGTTGTTCGCATCGACCGCGACAATCGAATTGCCGTACAGATTGTCGCCCTTGCGGTCGCCGCCCCAGCGATCGAAGCTCGGCGCGGCAACGGGCAGATAGGCAATGCCCCGCTTCTCGTCGACGACGATCTGGGTCCAGACATTGACGCCGGAGCGCCCCTTCCAGCTATCGCCTTCCCAGGTCTCGTGCCCCTTCTCGCCCGGCTGCGGCACGGTATGGAAGGTCCAGACCAGCTTGCCCGAGCGCGCGTCCCAGGCGCGCACGTCACCCTTCGCGCCGAGCGACGGCGTCTCCTGCACGCGCGACCCGGTGATGATCAGGTCGCCATAGATCGCCGGCGGGCCGGACATGCCATATTGTGCGCGGGGATTGCCGTTCATGATCTCGGGCGTCTTCATGTCGACGACCCCGTTCTCGCCGAAGCCCGGCACCGGCGCGCCGGTGCCCGCGTCCAGCGCGATCAGCCGCCCCGAGCGCGTGCCGAACACGATCTCGGGCCGCGATCGCCCCTTTGCCCCCGTGCCCGGCCAATATTGCACGCCCCGCGTCGAGGCTTGGTCGCGCTCGGGCAGCCGGTAGCTCCAGCGCTCCTTGCCCGTATCGGCGTCGAGCGCGACGACCTTGCCGTAGGGCGACGGGAAGTACATCACGCCGTCGATCACGATCGGCGTCGCCTGCGACGAGGAGAAGCCGGTGCGCCGGAACGTCGCGGGCATGTTCGGCGGCAGCGGCGGCGGGACATAATCCGCCGGCCGCATATGATAGGTCCAGGCGACCTGCAGCCGGCTGACATTCTCGGGCGTGATCTGCTTCAGCGCCGAGTGGCGCGTCGCGCCCTGGTCGTTGCCATAGCTCGGCCAGTCCCGCCCGGCCTGGCCGGCGGCCTGCGCGGAAAGGGCGGGGGCGAGGGCCGCAGCGCCCGCGAGCAGCAGCGCGAGCCTCAACGGGCCGCCCTCGGGCGCGCGGCCATCGCTGCCATATAGGTCGCCTTGGATGCCAGATCCTTCGCCACGCCGATCACCATCAAGTCCAGGGGGGCCGCTCCTGTCGTGCGTATCGATCTCGACTGGCCGACCTCGACGGGGATGACGTCGCCGGCGTGAACCGCGGCTGTCTCGCCACCGATCACTGCTTCGCCATCGCCCGAGAGCACGAGATAGACTTCGCTCATGCCGGGGATCGCACGCGCGCCGACCGAGGCGCCGGCGGGAATCCGCAGATGATCGACATAGGACCAGGGCGTCGCGAAGACGCTCGGCTCCAGCGCGCGGCGATAGAGCGCGGTACCGGTGCCACCATCCATCGCGGCCACCGGCCGCAGCAGCGCCGGATCGAACCGCGCCGAGATGAACTGCGGAATCGGGTCGAGCGCGACGCCCGTGCGGGGATCCCCGAGATTGAAGGCGTCGTAGCTCTTGGTCAGCCCAACATTGATATTGACCCACTGCACCGGCTTGTCACTGGCATTGTAGATGCCATGCGCATGCCCCATCCGGTCCGGCACCGCCGCCGGCCCCTTCAGCAGCGCGGTTCGGCCGTCGATGGTGAACTGCGCTTCGCCGTCGAGGATGACGAACATCTCCTCGCAATTATTGTGAAAATGTTCCCCGATCCCGCTCTTCGGCGCGATCACGCCGCGATGGACGAAGAGCAGGTTGGAACTGAGCGCATCGGCGCCGAAGATCTGGCCGAACTCCATCGATCCGGCGCCGTCATGCACTGCCTCGCTGTGGCGGAATTTGGCCGGCTCGGTATGTCCGATCCGCTGCGCCAGCGTCTTGCCGGGCTGTGCCGCCGGCGCGGACTGCCCCTCTGCGGCGACACCGTGCAGCGCCGGCGCGACCAGCGCGCACGCCAATATCAGCTTCCTCAACCCGGATCCTCCCATCGACATTGCCGCCGGCCCGGCCTGGGTCCGGCTCAGCCGTTGTTCTTTGTTTCGACCGATGCTAGCAGGGTGCAATATCATATACAATATGATCCTGCGGCAATCTGCCGCCGGACGGCCAGGCGAGAGGACAGGGTATGACGGCAAAGGCGGGGCGCTCCCGGGTGCGGATCATGTTGGTGTTCATGCTGTTCCTGCTGAGCGCCGTGGCGTTCCTGGACCGGACCAACATCTCGGTCGCCGGCGTGCAGATGCGGCAGGAATATCGCTTCGATCAGATTCATCTCGGCTGGGTCTTCAGCGCCTTTCTCATCGGCTATGCCGCCTTCCAGGTCCCCGCCGGCTGGCTCGCCTGGCGCTATGGGCCGCGCCGCGTGCTCGCGATCGGCATCGTCTGGTGGGGCGTGCTGAGCGTCGCGACCGCGCTGGTCTCCCCGGGCAGCGCACATGCGCTGGTCCTGCTGGTGATGGTCCGCTTCCTGCTCGGCGCGGGCGAGGCAGTGATGTATCCCGCCGGCAACCAGTTCATCTCGCACTGGATCCCGGTGCAGGAGCGCGGCAAGGCCAATGGCTGGATCTTCGCCGGCGTGGGCGCGGGCTCGGCGCTCAGCCCGCCGCTGATCACCCTGATCATCGCCGGCTATGGCTGGCGCGCCGCCTTCTATGTCTGCGCCGCGATCGGGCTCGTCGCCGCGCTCGCCTGGTTCCTGCTCGCGCGCGACAGGCCGGAGGACCATGCCGGCGTCTCCGCCGGGGAACTCGCCCATATCCGCGCCGGCCTCGTCGCCCCGGGTGCGCCGCGCACCGCGCTCCCCTGGGGCGCGATCCTCACCAGCGGCAATGTCTGGGCGCTGTTCTTCAGCTATTTCGCCTTCGGCTATGTCGTGTGGATCTTCTTCAGCTGGTTCTTCATCTATCTGGCCGAGGCGCGGCACGTCGATCTCAAGGCCAGCGCCTTCTATTCCATGCTGCCGCCGCTCATGATGATGCTCGGCTGTCTCTCGGGCGGCTGGATCAGCGACCGGGTCACCGCCACGCGCGGCCTCTATCTCGGCCGGTCGGGCCTCGCGATCCTGTCCTTCGCGCTCACCGCCGTCTTCCTGGTGCTCGGCTCGATGGCCCAGAGCACCGCGCTCGCGGTCGTCGTCCTCGCCGGCGGGGCGGGCGCCATGTACCTGTCGCAAAGCTCCTTCTGGTCGGTCAGCGCCGATATCGCCGGGCCGCACACCGGCGTGGTCGCCGGCTTCATGAACATGGGCTGCCAGATCGGCGGTGCGCTCACCTCCTCGCTCACCCCCTGGATCGCCGCGACCTGGGGCTGGACGGCCGCCTTCGGCGTCGCGGGCGCGCTCGCGGTGGCGGGCGCGCTGATCTGGGCGCTGGTCGATCCAAACCGCCTCCTGATCGGCGGCACCGTGCATGGCGGCGATCCGATCGAGGCGATAGCCTGAACTCTTTCGACGAGACTGAATCAATGAACAAGGAATCGCTATGACGACGCTGCCGCTCTCGGGGATCCGGGTGCTCGATATCTCCCAGGTCATGGCCGGCCCGTTCTGCTGCATGCTGCTGGGCGACATGGGGGCCGACGTGATCAAGATCGAACCGCCCAGGACGGGCGATTCGACGCGGCACTCGATGGGTTTCCGCCTGAAGGGGGAGGACAGCCCCGGCTTCCTCGCGCTCAACCGCAACAAGCGCAGCATCACGCTCGACCTGAAGAATGACGCGGACCGCGAGGTGCTCTACGCCTTGGTCAAGACCGCCGATGTGCTGGTCGAAAATGCCCGGCCCGGCGTCGCCGATCGGCTCGGCATGGGCTATGAGACGCTGCGCGCGATCAACCCGCGGCTGGTCTATGCCAGCATCTCGGGCTTCGGCCAGACCGGTCCCTGGGCGCAGCGCCCCGGCTTCGATCTGATCGCCCAGGCCATGTCGGGCGTGCTCAGCTCGAACGGCTTTCCCGGCATGGAGCCGGCCAAGAATTCGATCGCGGTCGCCGATCTCGGTGCCGGCCTGTTCTCGGTCTACGGCATCCTCAGCGCGATCATCGGCCGCGAGAAGACGGGCGAGGGCCAGTATGTCGACGCCTCGCTGCTCGAGGCAGCGCTCGGCCTGTCGATCTGGGAGACGACCGAGCTCTGGGGCACCGGCAAGTCGCCCACCCCGATCGGCTCGGCCAACCGCATGTCCGCCCCCTATCAGGCAGTGCTCGCCGCGGACGGCTGGTTCGTGATCGGCGCGGCCAACCAGGGGCTGTGGCGCACCTTCCTCAAGGTGCTCGGACGCGAGGAACTCCAGGAGAACCCGCTCTATGCGACCAACGCGGCACGCGTGCTCAACCGCGTCGCGCTGATCGCTGAACTCGCCCCGACCTTCCTCACCCGCACCAAGCAGGAATGGATCGACGCGCTGCTCGCCGCCGGCGTGCCCGCCGCGCCGATCCTCGATTATGGCGAAGCGGTGGCGAGCGAGCAGGCGGTCGCGCGCAACATGGTGATGGACGTGGCGCATCCGGTCGAGGGCAGCTTCAAGGCGCTCGGCTTCCCCGTGAAGATGGGCGGCACCCCGCAGCAGGTCCGCTTCCCGCCGCCGCTGATCAACGAGCATGCCGACGAGATCCGGCGCGAGCTGGTGGAAAAGGGCCTCCTCCCCGCGCAGCAGGCGGCGGCGGAATGAGCGGCCGGACCCATCTCGCGCGCGACGGCGCGATCGCCCGCATCCGCTTCGACAACCCCGCCGCGCACAATGCGCTGACTCACCAGATGTGGGTCGACCTGCACGACATCTGCGTCGCCCTCGCCGCCGACCCAACGGTGCGCGTCGTCACCTTCCGCGGCACCGGCGGCAGGGCGTTCATCTCGGGCACCGATATCAGCGGCTTCGCCGATTTCAGGGAAGGGGCGGATGGCGTCGCCTATGAGAACGAGATCGACCGGTTCATGCGCTCGATCGACCGCATCCCGGCCACGACGATCGCGATCGTCGAGGGCTGGGCGGTCGGCGGCGGCATCAACATCTCCAGCGCCTGCGACTTCCGCATCGCCACGCCCGGCGCGAAGTTCGGCTCCCCGATCGGCCGCACCATCGGCAATTGCCTGTCGAGCAGCAGCTATGCCCGGGTCGGCGGCGCGGTGGGGATCCAGATCGCCAAGCGCATGGTGCTGCTCGGCGAGATGATCGGCGCGCCGGAACTGCTGGCCAGCGGTTTCCTGTACGGCATCGCCGAACCGGAGGAGCTCGACGCGGCGGTCGAGGCACTGGTCCAGCGCGCCGCGGAAAACGCCCCCCTCACCACCCGCACGACCAAGGAGGCGATCCGCCGGATGACCTTCGATACCCTGCCGGACATCCAGGACCTGATCGCCACGGTCTATGGCAGCAACGACTTCCGCCGCGGCGTGCATGATTTCCTGGCGAAGACGAAAAAGACCCCGATCTGGACGGGCGACTGACCGGGCGGCGGCGCCACGACAGGCGGACTTGTCGTGGCGCCGTCCCGTGGCTAGACGCCCGGGTCATGGCGATCCGGCAGATCATCGACGCGAAGTGCTGGTGGCGCGCTCTCTGAGCGCGGCACGTCATATTTCCATGACCCAGGCCGCTGCGTAGGCGGCCGGACATCCCAGAAGAGGCTCATCCGACGCGGCAGCGGCTCCAACGAGAGAGTCTGCTCCCATGTCCGAGACCCCATCCGATACCGTCACCAGCCCCGCCATCATCCTGACCGGCGACCGAACCACCGGCCCGCTGCACCTGGGTCACTATGCCGGCTCGCTCCGCAACCGCGTTGCGCTGCAGGACGTTCATGAGCAATATCTGCTGCTCGCCGACGCCCAGGCCCTCACCGACAATGCGCATGATCCGGCCCGGGTGCGGCACAATGTCCTCGAAGTCGCGCTGGACTATCTGGCCGTCGGCATCGACCCCAACCTGTCCACGATCTGCGTGCAATCCGCCCTGCCGGCGCTCGCAGACCTGACCATGCTCTATCTGAATTTCGTGACGCTGGCGCGGCTTGAGCGCAATCCCACGATCAAGGACGAGATCCAGGCCCGGGGGTTCGGGCGCGACATTCCTGCCGGCTTCCTCTGCTATCCCGCAGCCCAGGCGGCCGACATCACCGCCTTCAAGGCGACCCTCGTACCGGTGGGCGAGGACCAGGCGCCGATCATCGAGCAGACCAACGAGATCGTCCGTCGCCTCAACCGGCAGATCGGCCATGACCTCCTGCCCGAAGCGCGGGCACTGATCCCGCGGGTAGGGCGCCTCCCCGGTGTCGACGGCAAGGCCAAGATGAGCAAGTCCCAGGGCAATGCCATCCCCCTGTCATCGAGCGACGCCGACATCGCGGCCGCCGTGCGGCGCATGTACACCGACCCCGACCACCTCCGCGCCTCCGATCCCGGCCGGGTGGAGGGCAATGTGGTGTTCACCTATCTCGATGCCTTCGATGACGATCCCGACGCCGTGGAGGACCTCAAGGCGCATTATCGTCGTGGCGGCCTGGGCGACGTCGCGGTGAAGCGCCGGCTGGAGGACGCGCTGAAGACCCTGCTGGAACCGATTCGCGACCGGCGCGCCGCCTTCGCCCGCGATCCGGATCTGGTGATGGACATTCTTCGTACAGGCACGCGGAAGGCGCGGCTGCTCACCAACGCCACCAGAGCCGAACTGCACGAGGCGCTCGGCCTGTTCGATCTCGGATAGCCGAACGAAAACGGCCGCCCCTTTCGGGGAGCGGCCATTTTGCGATCCGTAAAAGCCGTTACCAGCTGACGGCGATATATTTCGCCTCGGTATATTCGTGCAGGCCGTGATGCGAGCCTTCGCGCCCCAGGCCGCTCTGCTTGACCCCGCCGAACGGCGCCGCCGCATCGGACACCAGCCCGCGGTTGAGCGCGACCATGCCGGCCTCGATCCGTTCCGAAATGGCCAGCCCCTTTTTCAGGTCGCCGGTGAACACATAGGCGGCCAGGCCGAACTCCGTCGCGTTGGCCAGCCGGATCGCGTCCTCGATATCGTCGAACGGCGTGATCGGCGCAACCGGGCCGAACACCTCGGTCGTCAGGATCAGCGAGTCGGGATGGATGTCGGCGATCACCGTCGGCGGATAGAAGAACCCGTCGCCACGCGGGGTCTTGCCGCCGAGCAGGACCCGGGCGCCCCTGGCGGTGGCGTCCTCCACCAGCATCTCGATCTTGTCGATCGCTTCCTGGTTGATCATCGCGCCGCACTCGGTCGCCGCGTCATAGCCCGGGCCGACCTTGAGCGCCCCCATCTTCTCCACCAGCTTCGCGGTGAACGCGGCATAGATGCCGCGCTGGACGTAGAAGCGGTTGGCCGCGGTGCAGGCCTCCCCCGCATTGCGCATCTTGGCGACCATCGCGCCTTCGATCGCCGCGTCGAGATCGGCGTCGTCGAGCACCAGGAACGGCGCATTGCCGCCCAGCTCCATCGAGGCGCTCAGCACATTGTCGGCGCACTCGCGCAGCAGGATCCGGCCGACTTCAGTCGAGCCGGTGAAGCTCAGCTTGCGCACGCGCGGATCGTGCAGCATCGCGCGGCACACACCCGGGGCGTCGCTCGTGTTGATCACATTGACCACGCCGGCTGGCACGCCGGCGTCGAGCATGATCTGCGCCACCGCCAGCGCCGTCAGCGGCGTCTCCGCTGCCGGCTTCAGGATCACGGTGCACCCAGCGGCCAGCGCGGGCGCGATCTTGCGGGTCGCCATCGCCGCCGGGAAGTTCCACGGGGTGATCAGCAGCGAAACGCCGATCGGCTGATATTGCACCATGATCCGGTTGGCGCCGGCCGGCGAGATCGCCAGCTCGCCATTGATGCGCACGGCTTCCTCGGCATACCAGCGGAAGAATTCGGCGGCATAGCCTACCTCGCCGCGTGCATCGGGCAGCGACTTGCCATTCTCCAGGCTGATCAGCTGGGCCAGCCATTCGGCATTGGCCATCATCCTTTCCCAGCAGGCCATCAGGATCGTGGCCCGCGCGCGGGGTGCGGTCGCTGCCCAGCCGGCGGCGGCGGCCGCGGCGGCATCGACACAGGCAAGGCCGTCGGCGACCGTCCCGTCGGCGATCGCGGTCAGCACCGTGCCGGTCGAGGGATTGACCACCTCGATCCGGCCGCGGCCGCCGCCCTCGACCCAGGCGTCTCCGATCAGCAGGTCGGTGGGGATGTCGAACGGCGCTGCGTGATCGCCGGCGGCCGGGGCGGCGTAACTGTTGAGGGATTCCATCATATTGCCTTTTGAAGGTCCAGATTCACGCCTTCGAGCAGCATCGACCGGTCGCCGGCATAGGCCGCCGCGGTGATGCTGCGCATCGCGTCGAGATCGAGAGGACGGGGGTTGTTCTTGATCAGGCGTTGCGCCTTCAGGCCGTTCTCCGCGACATAGTCCTGCATGTCTTCGGCCAGGCCGAGCTGCTTGAGCGAGATGGGGATGCCGACCGAGGCGAACAGCTCGGCGATCCCGTCGATGAAGCGCTGCGAGAGCACATCCTCGTCATCGTCCGGCGATCCCAGCCCGACGACACGGGCGAGCTCGGCAAAGGCCGGGACGGCGGCCGGACGGTTGAACTGCATGACATAGGGCAGCAGTGCCGCGACACCGTCGCCATGCGCGGTGTGCGTCAGATTGCCGACCGGATATTGCAGGGCATGCGCCGCCGCCGTCCCCGCCACGCCAAAGGCGCAGCCGGCGGCGAGCGAGCCGAGCATCAGCTGCTCGCGAGCGGCGACGTTGCTGCCGTCGTCATAGGCTGGCTTCAGGCTGTCCCACACGCACTTCACCGCCAGCTTGGCGAAATGGTCCGACAGGGCGTTCTTGCCGACGAACACATGCTCCTGGGTGAGCGTCGCGTCGACCGGGCGGGCGAGCGCCGTGAAGGCCTCGACCGCATGAGTCATCGCGTCCGACCCCGAACAGGCGGTCAGGCCCTTCGGGCAGGTGATAGTCAGCTCCGGATCGCAGATCGCCGCCATCGGGATCAGATAGGGGCTGGCAATGCCGACCTTGGCGCCGAGCTCATGATCCGAGACCACCGCCACCGGCGTCACTTCCGAACCCGTGCCCGAGGTGGTCGGCACCGCGACCAGCGGCAGCACCGGGCCCGGCACCTTGAACTCGCCATAATAGTCGCTGATCCGCCCGCCATGCGCCAACAGCACCGCGACGACCTTGGACAGGTCCATGCAACTGCCCCCGCCGACGCCGAGCACGACATCCGCGGTAAAGCCGCGAACCTGCTCGACGCATTCCAGGATCGAGTCGATCGGCAGGTCGGGCTGGGTCTGGTCATAGACATGCACGTCGACCCCGGCGGCGGCGAGATCGGCGAGCATCGTCGCGAATTCGGGATCGGCGCTCAGCCGGGCATCGGTGCAGATCAGCGCCCGCTTGCCGAGCGAGGCAGTGACAGCGCCGATGGCGCGGCGCTGCCCGGCACCGAACAGGACAGAACGGGGAAGGCGCATGGCGCCGAAAATGGTCATTGGAAGCCTACCGAGCGAGAGTGTGGAAAAAAGCGCATGATCAGTTCGTGCCGCCTGGGGCACCGTTCCGTCGGAGCCGGGCGATGACGTCCGCCCGCTTCTGGATGGGGACGACCGCAAAAACATATGTCGCAGCGGGCACGACCTGGCGCGGCGGGGCGATGGACCACCCCGCGCAGCGCGGCGCTCGACGCGCCGGTCCCGGCCGTCGGCAGGACCAACGTTGTCAGGCGATCAGAATATCGCATTCGCACTCCAGCACGCAACATGGCAGTCATTGCCTCGCTTCCGGACTTGAACTGGCGATGGAGCCGGTACGATCCCCCAGCCCCTCGCAACGATCGATGGCGCGCGCGCGCATCCGTCACCACTCATCCATCGGCAGGCTCGAGCCGATAGAGGCGGCGCGACGCGTCGACGGTAAGGCACAGGATGGCGGCGGCGAGCGCGAGGCCCGCGATGATCCCGAACGCTGCGCCCCAGCTGTAGGATTTCACCACATAGGGGGTCGCGACTACCGCCAGGGACGCGCCGATATTGCCGAGCGTGTTCATCACCGCCGAAGCCGACCCGGCGAACTCGCCGCCGACATCGAGCGTCACCGCCCAGGACACGCCCACGGTCAGCTCCAGGGCGAATACGCCGAGGCAGAACCAGGCGATGCTGATCATCGGATCGGCCGCCAGGGCCGCCAGGGTCACCGCGACGCTCGACAGGCCGAAACCGATGACCGATACGATCCGGCGCGAGAATTTCACATTGCCGGTGCGCTTCAGGATCAGGTCCGAGGCGAGCCCGCCCGAAATGTCCCCGATCAGGCCGGCGATCAGCGGCAGGCTCGCGTAGAAGCCCATCTGCGCAAGATCGAAGCCGCGCGCCGCGCTCAGATATTTGGGAAACCAGCTGAGGAAGACGCCGATGTCGTAGCCATAGCAGAAATACATGGCCGAGAGCAGCCAGGTCTGCGGATTCGACAGGATCTGCCCCCAGGGCACGGTCCGCTTGCCCTTGGCGAAATGGCCGAGCGCGCCCGTGATCGTGTCCCGCTCGCCCTCATTGACCAGCGGATGTTCGTACGGCGTATTGCGGTAGAAGCGATACCAGCACAGCGCCCAGACCACGCCCACCACCGCAAAGATCAGGAAGGGCGCGCGCCAGCTGTACGCGGCGATCAGCGCCACCACCATGACGGGCGTGACTGCCCCGCCGAAGCGCGATCCGGCATGCGTCGCCCCCTGCGCCAGGCCCCGCTCCGACGGCAGCATCCAGCGCGAGAGCGCCCGGTTGGCGATCGGGAACGCACCCGCCTCGCCCATGCCGATCAGGAACAGGCAGATCGCCATCGAGGTGGCGCCCCAGGTGAAGGAGGTGAGCGCGGTGAAGGTCGACCACCAGATGACCACCCCGGCCATGGCCAGCCGCGGGCCGATCCGGTCGCCCAGCCAGCCGCCCGGAATCTGGAACAGCGCATAGGCGATCTGGTAGCAGAACAGCACCCAGCCCATGGTGATGGTGGTGAAGCCGAACTCCTGCTCGATCGACGGCACCGAGGCGGAAAGCAGCACCCGGTCCATATAGGTGATGAAATAGGCGGCGATGACGAAGCCGAGCACCATGTAGCGCACCCGCGACGCGCGCTGCCCGCCGGTGACGATCGCCGACAGCGGAAGCGGAGTCAGGCTCATTTGGCTGGCCCGCACGCATCGGCGGGGCGGCCGACACAGGTCTGCCAGATCGTCGGCACGCTCTCGCCCGCGATGAGCACCCGGTCGATCGCGCGGGTGTTGCGGATGTCGCGGGTCGGATCCCGGTCGAGCACGAGCAGGTCAGCGGCCTTGCCCGGCTGGATCGTGCCGACATTGGCCGCCCCCATGAACCGGGCGTTGCTCCCGGTCGCGGCGGTCAGCGCCTGGAGCGGCGTGATGCCGGATCGAACCATCAGCTCCAGTTCCCAATGCGCGAAATAGCCCGGGAAGCGCGCGGTCGGGCCGCTGTCGGTGCCCATGCCATAGGGGATGCCGGCCTTCGCCTCGCGGCCGAAATTCTCCATCGCGGTCTTCAGCACCGCCGGATATTTCGGGAAATTCGGGCCCGAGGCGAGGCGCTTGCGCCGCTCGGGATTCTTCAGGTCGGCCACGACCTGCGGCGTCACCCCGCGCGAAAAGAAGGGGTCGTCGACGAACGGGAGCAGGTCATAGGTGAAGCTCGCCTCGCGGCTGAGCGTCGCCGCCATCTGCCACACGCCCTTCGCCTTCATCGCCGCGAGCAGCCGGGCGTCGACCGGCTTGTCGCGGACTGAATGCGCAAAGCCGTTCACGCCCTCGCGCGTCAGCTCGGCGGCATTGTCGTAATAGAAGACATGCGCCACGGCCTTCTTGCCGTCCTTGTGCGCCTCGGCGATCACTGCGCTGCTGATCGCAGGCGGCATGCGGTCCGGCAGCGATCCGAATTCGTCGTCGACCCACAATTTGATGAAATCGGCGCCCTTGGCGACCTCGCGATCGACCATCGCCCTCGCGTCGGCGGGCGTCGCGACCTGCGCCGGCAGCCCGGGCACGCCGCCATAGCTGCCCTGGAACACCACGCCGCGGCCTGCGGTCCAGACCCGCGCGCGCCCGGCCGGGTCGGCACGGATATCGCGCACGATGGCATGGATCTCGTCCTTGTCGGTGCCGAGCACCTGGACCGAGGTCACGCCATAGGCGGCATAGAGGCGGAGCTGGCGCTCGACGCTTTCCGGCGTGTAATATTTCAGGTCCTGCGCGATGCCGTCGACCAGCCCCAGATGGACATGGTTGTCGATCAGGCCGGGCATGACGAACTTGCCCGCGAGATCGTCGACCTTCACGCCCTTGGGCACCTTCAGCCGCGCGGCAGGGCCGACCCAGCTGATCTTGCCGTCGCGGACGATCAGCGCCGCGTCGCGCACCGGCGCCCGGCCGGTGCCGTCGATCAGGGTGAAGTGGGAAAATGCTTCGGTCTTCGCCGTCGCGGGCGCGGCAGCGATCGCTCCCGCCGTCAGCGCCAGCGCGCGCACCAGGTTAGAAACTCGCATGGGACCCGCTCCATTTGCTCGGGGCATTGCCGGCCCCGTTGTTTGATTGCGTCGGCATCGGCATGGCCGCAGGCGCGCCGGGGCGATCCCGCAAGGGGATGGGCGATACCGGCGCAGGGGTAGGATACCGGCGCGGGGCGGCACGGCGCCCCCCCGGATAGCTGAAAGGGGTGGAGCGGCACGGCGTCGCGACGCGGCGTGCGGGGCGCGCCGGCTCTTCGCGCGTGGCCCGGGCGTGAAGGACAGGGGCCATGCGGCTGGCGCCGGGATGGTATCCCCTGCGCATCTGTTCCCGCTGGCCGATCTTCATGGTTGGTCTTGTTCCGCTTGGGTAGGGAAAAAACTGCCCGCCCCCGCAAAGGGGCGGGCAGGCAGGAGGGATCAGAACTTGGCGCGGAGGCCCACCGAGATGAGGCGTCCGAGCGGGTTCGAGACGAACCCGTTATAGCCGAACGCACCACCGATGATGCCCGCCGTGTTGCCGCTGTAGAAAGGCGGATCGCTGTCGAAGAGGTTCTTCACGTCGATATAGGCCTGCCAGCCATTGAACATGCTCTCGTTCTTGAGCGTATACTGGACGTGCAGGTCGAAGGTATTGTCCGGCTTCACATGATCGCCGCCGCCGGTCGGATTGCCCTTCGAGTCGACCGTGATCGGCAGGATCGAGGTGCTGATCCAGTTGCGGTAGCCACCCGTGTGATTCCAGAACAGGTCGGCGGAGAAGCCGCCCATTTCCCAGCCCAGCTGCGCACGGTTCTTGAACTGGATCGACGGGAAGGTGGTGTTGTAACCCGACGTGTTCAGGATGCTGAAGTCGCTGCCGCCCCCGAAGTTCTGCTTGAACTTGGTGAAGTAGGTCAGCGCGCTGCCGAAGGTGAAGGTGCCGAAGTCACCGATCGGCGTGCGATAGGTGAAGCTGGCATCGATCCCCTCGACCGTCAGGTTGAGCGCGTTGCGCGAGCTCTGGTCGAGGAGGAAATAGACCTGCGCCGGCACCGCGCCGGAGATGGTCGCGCCATTGGCGATGTTGGCGAAGGTATCGATCTGCGCCTGGGTGCAGGTCGTCGGGCAGAGCGTCAGCAGGTCGTGCAGGCCGGCCGAGTTGACGATCGCGGTCGGGCTCGGCGAACTCACGCCGCCGACGAACTTGTTGTGGAAGAAGGTCGCCGACGCGATGAAGCCCGGCATGAAGCGCGGGGCGAGATCGATACCGAACGAATAGCTCTCGCCGGTCTGCGGCACCTCGTTGGTGAAACCACCGCCGAGCTGACGCCGCAGGCCCTGGTTCGCGGAGAGGCCGATCGTGCAGGTCGTCGCGTTGCACGAGGCGCCCGGGATCGACGTGACCGTCGGGTAGTTCGCGATCGGGACGATGATGTTCTGGCCCTGCACGCCGACGCTGCCCGAAGCGTAGAGATAGCCCTGGGTCGGATCGCCGATCACGGCCAGCGGCGGCGCCACGAACGCAGTCGCATAGTTGCCGCGCAGCTTGACGCCCTCGACGATTTCCCAGTTCGCGGCGAACTTCGGGTTCGTCGTGTGGCCGACATCGCTATAGCTGTCGTACCGCCCGGAAATGTCGATGTCGATCTTGTGCATCAACGGGATCTCCATGTCCGGGGAGATCAGCGGCACGACGATTTCGGCATAGGCCGACGACACGGTGCGATGGTAATAATATTGCCGGAAGGACGATCCGGTAACGGTCGGGCCGGTATTGTTGGCGCCGGTGATCTTCTGGGTTTCCTCAGCCCAGTAATATTCGCCGCCGAACGCCAGCTTGACCTGGCCGGCGGGCAGGTTGAACAGCCCGCCCTGGAAATCCAGCTTGATCTGGTTGAACGTGTTGTAGTTCGTGTTCTGAGTGTCGGCGCCATAGAGCGAGCGCAGCGTCGCCGCCGAGGTGCGGTTGGCCGCGCCGGTATTCCATACGTCGAGCGCATTGGCCGCCGTGAGCGGCAGGTTCAGCGCGATCACGTTCTGGCCGGCAATGTCGCTCGTGGTGGGATTGCCGCTGGTCTGCGCGGTGCCGTTGAGCGCGAGCAGGGCGCAGGCGGTGCAGAAGCCGTCGATCGTGTTGAGCGCCGAGCGGTTCTTGCCGAAGGCGTCGCTGAGCTTCACGCTCCAGCTGTCGGTGATGTCATACTCGGCGACGGCGGTTGCGTAGAGCGAATCCTCCTCGGACTCGCTCTTGCCGTACTGGCCGTCGGCGCGGGTCGCGAGCCAGGTGATCGTTTCGCGGGTGGCGTTGGGGGCGCCGGCCGGCGCAACGAAGAACGGATTGACCTGGCCGGGAAGGTTGACGGCACCGAGGCCGCCGGTGCCGAACACCGTCGCGCTGGTGATCGATCCGGGTCCGTTGAGCTGCGACGTCTTCTGGTTGTTGTAGTTCATCATCGCCGTCACCCGGAAGCGATCGGAGAACTCGTTATAGACCTTGAACAGCGCGTTGGCGCGATACTGGCCAGACAGCAGCACGGTGTAGATCGAGTTGTTGCAGGGCGCATTGTCCGCGTTGTTGACGACCGGGGTCGTCGCGCTCGGCGACAGATAGGTGCCTGAGGGTACGCTGCCGGACGAAACCGCGTTGACCGTGATCGTCGCCGGATTGCAGGCATAGCTGTTGGTGTTGCGGCCGCCGATTGGGCGGTAGTCGCCCATGCTCGAAAAAGCGCGATCGCGGTTATAGAGCGGGCTGGCATTGCTGTACTGGCCGGCGATGTAGACACCGCCGGTGTCCCACTTCTTGCCCCAGATGAAGTTGATATCGTAATTGTGATACTTGTCGGCGAAGCCGTAGCGGGCGTTCGCCTCGAGGCCGTCGAAGGTCTTGCGCGTGATATAGTTGACCACGCCCGCGACCGCGTCCGAACCATAGACTGACGATGCGCCGTCCGCGAGGACCTCGACGCGCTCGATCGCGCTCACCGGGATGATGTTGGGATCGGTCTGGGCGAACTGGGTGCCGCCGCCCGGCAGGCGCAGGCCGTCCGCGATCACCAGCGTGGTGTTGGACGAGGAGCCCGCGAGGCTGTGGATCTGCGGCGAATAATAGGAATAGCCGTTTTCGCCCTGCGCGACCGAGCCCGAGGTCGTGATCGCCGGAACAGTGTTGGTCAGTTCCGACAGGTTGATCGGCGCGGTCTTCTCGATCGTCGCCTGGCCGACGGATACCAAGTTCGAGCCGATCGGCGCGACACCCTTGATGCTGGTGCCGGTGACGATGATGTCCTTGCTGGTATCGACATCCGATCCGTCCGGCAGCTGCGGCAATGGCGCATCGTCCGCTGCGGCGGGCCTTTGCGCGGTCGAACTGCTCTGCGCGAAGGCGCTGCCCGGCAGCAGCGCGAGCGCCGCTGACAATGCCATCACGGAGCCACTCAATTTGATTCTGGACGAGAAGCGCATCCCCGTTCCCCCTTTCAGACTGGTTATCCTCTAATTCCCGATCTGATCTTATTTGAGATTTGATATCATATATGATCGAGAATCGACGCTTTCCTACGTGCGCTTCGGGCATGCGTCAACCCGCGGCGCGAAACGCCGCGCCGCGTCCACTTCAAGTCACTGATATATCTAGAAGATATGGCGCCAGACTGTTGGCGATTCCCGGCCGGAAAAAGGGCCTTGTCGTGTCGAGATCAGCGCGCCTCGGCGAGCAGTTCCCGCGCAGTTGCGCTCGTCCAGTCCATCCCGCCCGTCATCCGCCAGACCTCATGACCCGTCGAATCATAGAGGATGCTGGTCGGCAGCTCGGCATTATAGGCGGTGCTCAGCCCCACCTCGGGATCGAGATAGGGCTTGAGATGGGCGAGCCCCTTCGCGGCGAAGAAGGGCGTGACCTTCTCCGCCCCGCCGAGATCCTGGCTCACCGCGACGACGGTCATGTCGCGCGCCAGCCTGTCGAGCGTCGGCATCTCGGCAACGCAGGGTGCGCACCACGTCGCCCAGAGGTTGAGCAGCACCGGCTTGCCGCGGAACGCCGCGACCGAGGTCGGCGCGCCCGAAGGGTCCTTGAACGACACCGCCGGCGCCGCCTCGCCCTTGTGGCTGCGGTCGAGCGTGCCGATCGTATCGACGATCACCTTCTCGCCCTCCCTGGGCCCGGAGGTCGCCGCGGGGGCTGCCGGCACGGCAGGCGTGGCCTTTGCTTGCTCCGGGGCGGAGACTTGCCTATCGCAGCCGCCGATCAGCAGGCCGAGGCCCAGGAGACACGAGATCGTCGAGCGGAAGGACATGTCGGACGCATCCAATGCCATGTGGGGCGGCCGCTTCGCCGAAGGGCCGGCTGCGGTGATGCGCGAGATAAATGCGTCGATCCCGTTCGACAAGCGTCTCTGGCGCCAGGACCTCGCCGGATCGAAGGCCCATGTCGCGATGCTCGGCGCGCAGGGGATCGTATCGGCGGAGGACGCCGCCGCCATCGCCGCCGGGCTCGATACGGTGGCAGCCGGCTATGAAGCGCATGGCGTCGCCGAGGACCTGATCCTCGAAGACATCCATATGCAGTCCGAGGCGCGACTCGCCGAGGCGATCGGTCCAGTCGCCGGGCGGCTGCACACGGCCCGTTCGCGCAACGATCAGGTCGCGACCGACTTCAAGCTCTGGGTGCGCGACGCGATCGATTCGGTCGAGGTGGGGCTGGTGCATTTCCAGCAGGCCCTGCTCGCCCGCGCCGAGGAACATGCCGACAGCGTCATGCCCGGCTTCACCCATCTGCAGAGCGCGCAGCCCGTGACGCTCGGCCACCATCTGATGGCCTATCACGAGATGATCGCGCGCGACCGCAGCCGCTTCGCCGACGCGCGCGCGCGGATGAACCTGTGCCCGCTCGGTTCGGCCGCGCTGGCCGGCACCGGCTTTCCGATCGACCGCGCCATGACCGCCGCCGCGCTCGGCTTCGACGGGCCGACGCGCAATTCGCTCGACGGCGTCTCCGACCGCGATTTCGCGATCGAGTATCTCACCGCCGCGGCACAGTGCGCGCTGCATCTGTCTCGGCTCGCCGAGGAATTCATCCTCTGGGCGTCGCAGCCCTTCGGCTTCATCTCGCTGTCCGATCAATGGTCGACCGGCTCCTCGATCATGCCGCAGAAGCGCAACCCCGATGCCGCCGAGCTGGTCCGCGGCCATTCGGGGCGGATCATCGGCTGCCTCACCGCGCTGATGATCACGATGAAGGGCCTGCCGCTCGCCTATTCGAAGGATATGCAGGACGACAAGCCGCCGGTGTTCGAGGCGCACGACCTGCTCGCCCTGTCGATCGCGGCGATGACCGGCATGGTCGAGAGCGCGACCTTCCGCACCGACCGGATGCGCGGCCTCGCTGAATCCGGCTTCGCCACCGCGACCGATCTTGCTGACTGGCTGGTGCGCGAGGCGGGCGTGCCGTTCCGCGAGGCGCATCATATCACCGGCCGCGCGGTGAAGCGCGCCGAGGAGCTGGGCATCGCGCTCGACAAGCTTTCGCTTTCCGCACTGCAGGCAATCGATGCGCGAATCGACGAACGCGTCTATGGCGTGCTCAGTGTCGATGCGTCGGTCGCGAGCCGGACGAGCTTCGGCGGTACCGCGCCGGTGCAGGTTCGCGCCGCGATCGCTGCGGCGAGGAAGGAAAACGGGTCATGAGGATCGCGATCGTGCTGGGTGCCGCGCTGGTACTGTCGGGCTGCGGCGCCTCCAAGGGCCTGCGGCCGGCCAAAGGCGAGACGCTGCCGCCTGCGCCCTACGGCGCCAAGGCAGCGCCCACCGCCGAGCAATTGCTCAAACCGAGCAACCAGGCCCGCCCCGCCCGCAGCGACGAGCTCCTCAAAAGTTCCGAAGACCGCCGCAGCGACGATTTCGACCTCCCGCCGAATTGAACCCATGGACCATTTCAGTCTGATTGACGGCGCGATGCACGCCGAAAGCGTGCCGCTCGCGCTCATCGCCGAGCAGGTCGGCACGCCCGTCTACGTCTATTCGCGCGCGACGCTGACGCGCCATGCCCGCGTGTTCCGTGAGGGACTTGCTGGCGTCGAGCGCGCCCATTTCGCCTATGCGATCAAGGCTAATCCCAATCTCGCGGTGCTGAAGGTGCTCGCCGACGAAGGCTATGGCGCCGATGTCGTCTCGGGCGGCGAACTCGCGCGCGCGCTCGCCTCCGGCATGAAAGCCGAGGACGTGGTGTTCTCCGGCGTCGGCAAGACCCGCGCCGAGTTGCAGCGCGCGCTCGACGCAGGCCTCGGCCAGTTCAATCTCGAGCTGGAAGAGGAAGGCGAGGCGCTCTCCGGGCTCGCCGTTGCAAGCGGCAGGCGCGCCAACGCGACCCTGCGCGTGAATCCGGACGTCGATGCCGGAACGCATGCCAAGATCTCGACCGGCAAGCGCGAGAACAAGTTCGGCGTGCCGATCGATCAGGCACCCGCGATCTTCGGTCGCCTCGCGGCCCTGCCGGGCCTGGCGATGCGCGGCATCGCGATCCATATCGGCAGCCAGCTGTTCGATCTCGCCCCGCTCGAGGCAGCGTATCGTCGTGTCGGCGAGCTGGTCGCGCAGCTTCGCGCCGCCGGCCATCCGATCGAGCGCGTCGACCTCGGGGGCGGGCTCGGTGTCCCCTACAAGGCTGGCGACAATCCGCCGAGCCCCGCCGAATATGGCGCGATGGTCGCGCGGGTCACCAAAGGGTGGGATGTCACCCTGATGTTCGAACCCGGCCGCGTGATCGCAGGCAATGCCGGCGTGCTGCTGACTCGGGTGATCTGGGTGAAGCCGGGGGTCGTCCATCCCTATGTCATCGTCGACGCCGCGATGAACGACCTGATGCGCCCCGCGCTGTACGATGCCTGGCATGATTTTGCCGCCGTCAGGCCGACCGGCGCGCGGATGATCGCCAATATCGCCGGGCCAGTGTGCGAGAGCGGCGATACCTTCGCGATGGCACGCGAGATCGACGCGGTGAAATCGGGTGACCTCGCGGTGTTCCGCACCGCCGGCGCCTATGGCGCGACCATGGCGAGCACCTATAACAGCCGCGGGCTGGTGCCCGAGGTGATGGTCGATGGCGACAAATATGCGGTCGTCGCGGACAGGATCGCCCCCGAGACGATCATCGCGGCCGAGCGCCTGCCGGAGTGGCTGACCGCGTGACCCTGCACAGCCTGCCGCTGTTCGTGCGGCTGGCGGGCCGGCCGGTGATTCTGCTGGGCGAGGGTGAAGCGGCGGATTCGAAACGCCGCCTGCTGGAGCGCGCGGGCGCAGTGATCGGGGGCGAAGATGCCGCTGCGGCGCTGGCCGTAGTGGCGATCAGCGACGAACGCCTCGCCGGCGCGGCAGTCGCGCGGCTCAGGGCGCGCGGCATTCTCGTCAATGCGGTTGACCGGCCTGGCTGGTGCGACTTCACGCTTCCCGCGATCGTCGATCGCGATCCGGTGCTGGTCGCGATCGGTACCGGCGGTGCGTCGGCGGGCCTCGCGGCGGCCTTGCGGCAGAGGCTCGAAACGCTTCTCCCGGCCCATCTCGGCGATCTGGCAACCGCCTTGGCCGATGCCCGCGCCGCGATCCGGCACAAGCTTCCCGCGCTGGACGATCGCCGCCGCGCGCTCGGTGCCGCCCTTGCCGCCGGCGGCCCGCTCGATCCACTGGCGGCAACGCCAAAGGCGGTGCAAGCCTGGCTGGACGATCCTCAGGACGGTGCCGGCGATCGCCTTGTCACGATCCGCCTCCGATCCGGCGATCCCGACGACCTCACGATCCGGGAGGCGCGCATGCTGGCGCTGGCTGACCGGGTCTATCATCGCACGGACGTGCCGGCCGCGATTCTCGACCGCGTGCGCGCTGATGCCGCGCGGATCATTTGCACCCGGTCGCCGGTTGAGCCCGGTCCGGGGCTTGCGATCTATCTGGAGTTGCCATGAGCGGTTTTGCGTATCGGGTGCGAAGCGGCAAGGCGGAACGGCTGGAGATCAGGCAGGCGCTGGAATGCGAAGCCGATCTGGTCTGGGTCCATCTCAGCACGAATAACGAACATGCCCAGGCCTGGCTCAACGACGAAGCCAAGGCACCCGATTATATCGTCGATGCGCTCACCGCCACCGAGACCCGCCCCCGCTGTGACGCTCTGGGCGAGGGCGCCTTTCTCAACCTGCGCGGCCGATCCAGCGAGGAGACGACCTCGTCCGATCCGCTCGCATCCGTCCGGATCTGGGCGACGGCGGGACGGGTCATCTCGGTGACGCGACGCGCACTGATCGCCGTCGACGACGTCGTCGAGGCGATCGAAGGCGGCGGGATTCGAGATCCCGGCGACCTGATCGCCGAATTCGCCACCGCGATCACCCGCAACCTCGATCCCGAGGTCGCCGATCTCGGCGATACGCTTGACGATTGCGAGGCCGATCTCGATGCCGACAAGGTGTTCGAACTACGCCGCCACGTCACCAAGGTGCGCGTCGCCGCGATCGGCTACCGACGCTTCCTTGCGCCGCAACGCGCAGCGCTGGAAAAGCTCGCCTCGCTGCCGTGCGATTGGCTGCAGGACGATGACCGGCTTCATCTCAACGCAGCCGCCGACCGCGCCGCGCGCATGGCTGAAGAGCTGGAGAGCATCCGGGAGCGCGCCGCGCTGATGCACGAAGCACTGACTGACCTGCGCGCCGAGCAGATCGACAGCCGCGCGCTGATCATCTCGATCGCGGCCATGATCTTCCTGCCGCTGACCTTCATCACCGGCCTGTACGGGATGAACGTCAAGGGCTTGCCCTATGCCGAGGAACCCTGGGCGTTCGATGCGATCATGGCGATCTGCACGCTCATATCCGTCGTCATCATTATCTATTTCGTGCGCCGCCACTGGTTCGGCCGCGGTTGATCGAAAAACCTGGCTGCCGCAGATCAGCCGGCACTGAGGCGCTCAACCTCTTCGTTCAATGCCTGGATCGAGGCGATCAGTCGCTGGCGGTCGGCGCGGGTCGCGGCAAGCGCTGTCTTCGCCTCGCCCAGTTCCATTGCGCGCGCGGCAATGCGCGCATCGAGCGTTGCGTTCGAGCGCTTCAGTTCGGCGATGCGCCGTGCCCGGGCCAGTACGCGATCGATCCGCGCCGCGAGCACTTCGAAGGCGAAGGGTTTCGCGACGTGATCGTCGGCGCCCGCCGCCAACGCTTCCACCGCCGCTGCCGGATCGCTGCGGCCGGTGACCATGATAACCGGCAAATCGGCGGTGTCGCGACTGCCGCGAATTTCGGTGAGGACATGGATGCCGGACATGCGCGGCATCACCATGTCGAGCAGCACGAGATCGAAACCACGTGCAGCGATCAGGTCGAGCGCCTCAGCGCCGTTATCGCTGAGCGCAGTGAGATACCCCAGATGCGCGAGCCGGCGACCGATTACGTTGAGATTGGTCCGGCTGTCATCGACCGCGAGGATGGTGCGCACCGGTCCACGGCGCGCGGCCGAATCCAGATTGCCGAAAAGCTCCATCAGGCGAAATCCCCTAGATCAGGCCTTCATCCTAAGGCTCGGCGGGTCACGATTTGGTTAATTGCGCCGCAACCAGAATCAGGCGGCGCGCACGGTGCGCCACGCCTGGCCGATTTCGTCGAGCGTCGCCGCGACGTCGCGAAATGGCGCCGGGTCGTTGCCGATGCTCGCATCGACGATCGTTCGCCGCGCGCCGGCATAGAGACGACTGAGCGTCTGCGCGACCTCGCCTCCGGCTTCGTGGTCGAGCCCGGCTTCGAGCGCGAAGAGGATTGCGGTCGCGCGAGTCACCTTGTCGCTCTTGGTCTTGGTCTGGTGATGCTCGGCGGCCCAGGCGGCGGCGCGCAACGCATGGATCGCCTCCTCGTAGAGCAGCTGGATGAGCGCTGCGCCATCGGCCTCGGTGGTCCGGCCGACCAGGTCGATCTGACGATAGGTCGCGTCCGGATCGCGCAGGATGCTGGCATAGTTTCCCATCAGCCTTTGCTCGCATTCCACGCGGCGACCTGCTGCGTGAGATAGGCCTGGGTCGCCTTGTACGAGGCAACGCGCGCATCGGTGGCCGCGAACTGCGCGGTCAGCCGCGTACGGAGCGCGTCTTCCTGCGTGGTGATCTTGGTCTGCTGGTCGGCGAGCGACGCCTGCAGCTTGGTGTAGCGGTCGGCGCTCGCCCCGAGGCCATAGGTGCTGCTGGTCGCCGATGTGGTGATCGCGGCGAGCGCCGCGCCCAGGCCGTCGCCGCTCGCGGCGGTACCGTCCACGAACATCGCCTCGACCGCCGACGGATATTTGGTCAGCGCGGTGGATAATCGATCAGCGTTGATCGAGAGCGTACCATCCCGGTTGGTGCCGACGCCGATGTCGGCAAGCGTGGTCGGCGCGCCCGTGGCTGCCCCTGTCGAAAGCTTGGTGAGGGTCAACTGGGCAAGCGAGCGGGTGAGCGATTTAGCGGCGGGATCCGCATAGAGCGCTCCGCTCGCCGGATCGGTCTCCTGCTTCACCACGGCCAGCAGCTGATTATAGGTATCGACGAAATTGGTGACCGCCTCCGAGATGCTTGCGCTTGGCGATTGCGTCCCGAGCGTCACATTGGTGCCGACTGCGGCGCTAACCAGGTCAAGCTTTACCCCGGGGATCAGGTCGCTGATTGAATTGGTGGAGCGCTTGAGGGCGACGCCATCGACGGCGACGATCGAATCCTTAGCCGCGCTCCCGATTGTCGTGCCGGTCGCTCCGACGCCGACATTGAGTGCCGAAAGCCCCTCGTAGCCGGCATTTTCGGTCGCGGTCAGCGTGAAGGCCTGGCTAGCGCCGGTCACGCCCTTCAACAGGAGCCGAGATCCGTCGGAATCGCTGACGACGCTGGCGGTAACCCCCGCGTTGCGCGCGTTGATCGCCGCAGCGATGCCGTCGAGGCTCGAATTGGTCGAGGTGATCGCGATGTTGATCGGGGTGCCGCTGCCCGGCGTGAAGCCGGTCATGGCGCCGTCGGCCACGGTCGCAGTGCCGAGAGTCAGCGTCAGCATCCCGGTGCCGATCGATGCGGTCTTGTCCGCGATGGGCCCGGTCGCGGCCGATTGCGCGGTGGCGAGCTGACGAACCTCGACCGAGGCGGAGAAGCCGGCAAGCTTGGCGCCGGAAAGGGCACTCACATTCAGGACGCCGGTGTTCGAACTGGTCGGCTGCGTCGCGAGCGTACCGCCCTTCACCAGCGTGGTCATCGCACTCGAGAAGGTGGTAATGCCGCTCTTGATCTGGCTCACCCCCGAAATCTGCGCGGTGAGCTTCGTGTTCGTGTTGGTAAGCGTGGTGAGCTTGTTGGCGAACTGGGCATCGACCAGCTGGTTGGCGAGCGCCGTGAAATCCACCCCCGAGCCGGCCCCGAGCGTGTTCGAGATGGACGTGGACGTTGTCGACGTACTCGAGACGGACGTGGTCACCGGGAATCCTTCTCTGGAAGCTTCATCAGGGATATCGGCCGCGCGGCTGTGATCTTTAGGATTGTTTCACCCCGTTTTCGTCGAACCGGGCAGTTTCCGGCACCGCGACAGGCGGCGGGCTGCCACCGGCCTGCACGTTGATGCCGAACACAAAGGCAAGGATCGTCGCGATGGCGAGATACAGGTCGTCGCGCACCTCCTGCCCTTCGCGGCTGGTATAATAGATCGCGCGCGCGACGGCGGGATATTCGAGGATCGGCACCTTGGATTCGGCAGCGAGCTCGCGGATGGCGAGCGCCATCACGCCCCGGCCCTTCGCGACCACTACCGGGACCTGATCGTTCTCGCGATCGTAGCGCAGTGCCACGGCGAAATGCGTCGGGTTGGTGAGAACGACATGCGCCTCGGCCACTGCCTTGCGCACGCCGCGCTTCATCACCTCGCGCTGCCGCTGGCGAATCGCGCCCTTGGCCTCGGGCGAGCCCTCGGTCTCCTTGTTCTCGTCCCGGATCGCCTGTTTGGTCATGCGCAGCTTGCCGAGCAAGCGGATGATCTGGATCGGCACGTCGATGCCCGCGATCAGCATCAGGCCGCCGGCCATGGCGAAGAGGACGCCCAGGAAGGTGCCTCCCAGCGCGCCGACCGCACCTTCCACGCCCGAGGAGACCAGCCCGATCGAGCTTTTCGAGACCTTCCACAGCGTATAGGCGCCGATCGAGCCGAGCAGCATGACCTTGAGCAGCGACTTGGCCAGCTCTATCCAGCCTTGCGGCCCGAAGATCCGCTTCAGCCCCGATGCCGGATTGATCCGCGAGGCCTTGGGCGCGAGCAGCGTGCCGTTGAAGCTCAGCGATCCGAGGCCGGCCTGGCTGAGGATCGCCGCGACGAGCGTCACCGCGAACAGCGACCCGATCGCGGGCGCGAGCTTCCATCCGGAATCGAGCAACGGCCTGAAGGGCGAGAAGTCCTCGATGTCGCTGCGGCCAAACTGGAAGCTGGAGGCCATCAGCGCCTTGCACGCCCCGATCAGCGATGGACCGGCCAGCGCGAGCCAGCCGCACCCCGCCATCACCACCAGCGCAGTCGCGAACTCGCGGGACCGAAGGACGTCGCCCTGCTCGGCCGCCTCGCGCTTGCGCTTGGGAGTCGGGGCTTCTGTCTTTTCGCCGAACTCTTCCGACATCAGCCGAGCACCAGGCTGCGGGTCGCGGCGAGCCCCTGGTCGATGATGACCATCATATAGTCACCCATCGCCGGGAAGGAGAGCGCAAGCGCGACGACGCCGACCGCAAGGCTGGTCGGCAGGCCGATCGCGAACAGGTTGAGCGCCGGGGCGGAGCGCGAAAGCATGCCAACCACCAGGTTGAGGCAGAGCAGCAGGAAACCGACCGGCAGTGCGAGCAGCAGTCCCGCCATGAAGATATAGCCGCCGAAAAAGGCGATGTCCCTGAGCTGGGCAGCCGTCAGCCAGGCGGCGCCGACCGGCAACACGTCATAGCTCTTCACGATCATCTCGACGAGCAGCAGGTGGCCGTTCATCGCGAGAAACAGCAAGGTAAGCATCATCGTGAAGAACTGGCCGAGCGCCTGGGTCGAGCGGCCGTTCAGCGGATCGATCGCCGAGGCGAAGCCGATGCCCATCGACGTGCCGATCACCTCGCTCGCGATCATCGGGGCGGCAAAGGCGATCTGCAGGATGAAGCCCATCGCGAAGCCGACCAGCGCCTCGGCCGCGACCGCGAGGACAGTGGCAAAGCCGAAGACCTGCGCGGGCGGCGTCACCGGGTGCACGGCAAGCACCAGGACGCCGATCGCGCCCGACAAGGTGACGCGCACCGTGACCGGGATCGAGACGGCGCTGAATACCGGCGCGGCGATGAATGCGGCGCCGATGCGCACCATCACGAAGATCAGCGCCCAGAGCCGCGGCTCGATCGAGAGGCCGAAGCCGAGCACGCTCATCGGACGAGATCGGGAATCCGCTCGAAGATACCGACCGTGAAATCGCTCAACAGGCCGAGGATCAGGCTGCCGAAGATCATGATCGATACCGCAACGACGATCAGCTTGGGGACGAACGACAGGGTCTGTTCGTTGATCGAGGTCGCTGCCTGGATCATGCCGGTGATCAGCCCCGCGAACAGGGCAGGGATCAGGATCGGTGCCGCGGCGAGCGCCAGCACCCACATCGTCTGGTTCGCGATGGTCAGGAAATAATCGGCGTCCATCGCTTTAACTCACGAAACTGTTGGCGAGGCTGCCCATCGTCAGCGCCCAGCCATCGACCAGCACGAACAGCAGCAGCTTGAACGGCATCGAGATGATCGTCGGCGACAGCATCATCATGCCGAGCGACATCAGCACGGTCGCCACGACGAGATCGATCACGATGAAGGGCAGGAACACGAGGAAGCCGATCTGGAAGGCGGTCTTCAGCTCGCTGGTGACGAAGGCAGGCAGCAGGACCGAGAAGGGGACCTGCTCGGAATTGGCATAAGGGCCGGATTTGGCGATCCCGGCGAACATGGTGATATCCTTCACCCGCGTCTGCTTCACCATGAAGGCGTGGAGCGGGACCGATGCCTTCTTGATCATGTCGGTCGCGCCGATCCTGCTTTCGGCATAGGGCTGGATCGCGGTCGCGTTGATCTGGTTGACCACCGGCGCCATCACGAAAAAGCTGAGGAACAGCGAGAGGCCGATCAGCACCTGGTTCGGCGGAGTCTGCTGGAGCCCCAGCGCCTGGCGCAGGATCGAGAGCACGATGATGATCCGCGTGAAGCTGGTCATCATCAGCAGGATGCCCGGCAGGATCGTCAACAGGCCCATGATGATGAGGACCTGCAGCGACAGCGCCAGTGGCGCGTTGCCGCCGCCGAGATCACCCAGCGCCCGATCGACCGCATCGCCGGCGCCCGGCGTCGCGGGCGGCGACACCGCCGGCGCGGCCTGGGCGAAGGCCGGATGAGCGACAATCACGGCAAAGACGATGCCGAGGATCAGCAGCGCGACCTTGCCCCAGGACAGGCTGGCGCGCGCCTTCCTGCTCGGTCTGATCAGCGCCGGACCGCTGCCCTTGCGGGTGACGGTAACGGTCATTTCTCGATCCGATCGATCAGCGTCACCCCGCCGCGCCCGACCGAGACGAGCAGCTTGCGCCCCTCGAACTCGAGCACCGCAAGGCGCAGGCCCGGCGAGATCATCATGGTTTCCTTGACCGCCATCATGCGGTTCGCGGGCTGGCCCGGGAGGCGCGATTCCAGCCGGCGCCAGAGATAGAGGCAGCCGATCATCAAGCCGCAGACGAGCGGCAGCAGCACGACCAGCTTGAGCACATAGGACCACATCATCGCGGGTCAGCCCCGCTTGTCGGGCGAGACGAGCTCAGTCATGCGCACGCCGAAGCGATCGCCGACCATCACCACTTCGCCGCGGCCGATCAGCGTGCCGTTGACCAGCACGTCGAGCAACTCATTGGCTTGGCGATCGAGCTCGATCACGCTCGATTCACCCAGCGCGAGCAGTTCGCGCAGCGTGAGCGAGGTCGATCCGATCTCGACGGTCAGCTTGACGTCGACGTCCTGCAGCAGCCGGAAATTGGCCGCAAGCGAAGCGTCGACCGGGAATCCGCCGGTCATGTCGTTCATTGGAGTTCCTCATTCTTGTCGCGCGTGATCGAACTGAGACGAATGGCCGCATGGCCGTTCGAGGTGCCGACGGTGCCCGCCCCGAGCCGGTCACCACCGACCATCACGGGCACATCGGCGCCGAGGCTGATCGGGATCACGTCGCCGGGTTTGAGATCCATCAGCACGCTGAGCGGGACCATCGGCTCGGCGAGCACCGATCGAATCGGGAAGCGCACGCCCATCACCGCACGGGTCAGGCTGTTGCGCCACGCCGGATCGGGCTCCGCAGTCTTTGCATGGACCTTGCCGGTGAGCGACGGCGCATAGGGCTTGAGCGCAGCGACCGGGTAGACGATGTCGACGAACACGGGCTTGGCCGCCCCGGCGGCAATGCCGAAGCGGGTGATCACCATCGCGTCGTCGCCATCGAAGCCCGACAGCAGCGCCGGGTTGGATTCGACATGGCCAGGACGGAATTCGATGCGCGCGAGCGGTTCCCAGGCCGATTTCAGCGGCGCCGTGAGCATGATGCCGAGCCGGCCGACCAACGCCTCCACCGCGGGCGTGAATTCGCTGGGGAGATCGTGCGCCACGGCGCCGGTACCGCCGAAGAACAGATCGAGCAGTTCAAGCACGAAGCGGCCGTCGAGGACGACCAGCGCCTGGCCGGTGGGCGGCACCATCGTCATCGGCAGCCAGGCGGTCAGGCCATCCGGCCGCTCGGCGCGATAATCGGCGAAGCGCTGCACCACGAGCGGTTCCGCCCAGGTACGGATTTCCTTGCGCAGCAACGGCTCGAACACGCCGCGCATCCCGCGCGCGAGGCGCGCCGAAAGATGCTGCAGCGTGTGCAGATCGCCGAACGGGTTGAGGTTGGCGGTCCCGAGCGAAACATGTTCCGCCACGTGCCGGGGCCGCCCCCGCCGTTCGTCCGATTGTGGTGAAGAGCCGTTAACCATGCCCGGTCACTGAACAACAAAATTGGTAAAGTAGACGTTACCAACCCCGCCGAATCCTTCCTTTTCCTTCAGCGTGTCATTGATCGCCTTGGTCAGCCGGCGCTCCAGGATCTTCTTGCCGTCGCTGGTGAACACCTGCTCCTCGGTCGTATCGCCGAGCGCCATCAGGATCGCAGAGCGGACCGCGATCTCGTTGGTCTTGATGTTCTCGATCACCGTGTCGTCATACGGGGTCGACACCGCGATCCCGATCTGGATGAAATGAACGCTGTCCTGGAGGTTGGAGGTGAATTCCTTTTCCATGGCGTAATAGTTGGACGCATATTTCTCGCCGCCGGAGCCGCTGGGCGGCTTGGCTCCGATGGCTGCGCCTTCGCCATGCTCGCCCTCGCCGGACGCGCCGACGCGCTTCTGCTCGCTCTTGGGAACGAGCCGCGGCCCCGAGACCTCCTCGGCATGCGCCGCGCCGCCGATCAGCCCGTGGCTATAGGCGTAGTAGCCACCGCCACCGACGCCGCCGAGCACAAGCAGGCCCAGCGTCAGGACAATGATCTTTCCCTTGCCGCCCTTCTTCTTGGGGCTTGGCGCGTCGGCTTCTTTCTCACTCATGTTCGGGCTCCTTCAGGTCAGGCAAGTCGTTGATCGGTGGAATCGATTTCAGTGGCCGCCACGGCCGATACCGGCGCGCGCGGCTGCGGCGCGCGAGGCTGGGCCTGCGCGTTCGCTCCGCCACCGGCGCCGGCATCGACGCTGGTCTGGCCGAGCTTCACGCCGCGCGCTTCTGCCAGTTCGGCGAGGCGCGGCTGCGCATCGACAAGCAAGGCCCGCGTCGCCTGGGTGTCTGCGGTGAAATGGACATGGACAGCGTCGCCCTCCTTGCGGACGGCGACATCGACTCCGCCGAGCGCATCGGGCACGAGGCGAATGCGGGTGTCGCGCGCATTGGCGTCATCCCGAAGCGTCTCGATCCGGTCGATCATCCCCTGCAGCCCGCGATCGTTGCGCAGGTCGAGCGGTGTGTGCTTCGCCTCCGGCACCGCCTGGACGACCGGCCTGCTGACGGTCTCAACCTGCGCCGTCGCGACCGGGCCGGACGGGCTCTGAGGCGCATGCTCCTGATCCTCCCGGGTCGACCGTTCGCGATGGGCAGTTGCCGCAGCCATTGCCGCCGCAAAGGCCTGGCCAGCCGGCTGGATGGCAGTCTGACCGTCGGTAGCAGGCGGCTGCGGCGCGGCGCCGGGCAGCGGGACAGTAACGCGCGCCTCACGCGCCGGGGCCGGTGACGCATCAGCAGGCGAGGCCGCGAACGCCGCCTTTACCGGGTCAGTCGTAGTGGTCGCGCCATCGGATGGAACCCCTTCCCCCGCCGCAATCGTCATGCCGGGCTGCTCCACGGGCACCAGCCGATTGACGTCGCGCGGATCCGCAGCCTGCCCGCCCGCCTCGCCGGGGATCGGCGGGGACTGGGCGCCGCGCAGACCCAGGCTGGCCGGCAGCTGGATCGGCGACGAAGGCGGCAGCGGTGGCGCAAACCCCGCCGGCAGCCAGATCAGCACCGGATCCTTGGTGTCGCCTTCGTCACCGGCAATGGTTGCGGGCAACGCATTGCCATCATCGGCAAGGCTTTGCCGGTCCGCCGGCAATGTCGGCGTGGAGGCCGGTTCGGGTGCAGCGCCGGCCATCGAATCGAGAAAGGCCGCAAGAACCTGCACGAATCCGCCAGCCGCGCCCCCCGGCGCGGCTGGTACGGAAACCGCAAGGCTCGTCTGCGGTAGCTGGGGTGAAAGCTCGATCATTCATGCATCCCGTTCGGCTCAATCCGCCGACCGGTGTTCAGCAAGGATCGTGCCGGATCTTTCGCGCGGCCGGCGCCGCCTCAAGTGCACGGATCGCCTTGACCGCGGCCTCGGCATCCGCGCGCGCAATCAGCTTTTCGATCGCGTTCTGATCCCGCCGGGCTTCGCGCGTTGCCTCGGCCGCACGGGCGGCCACCTGTTCGGCGGCGCGAAGCCGACCCTCGGCCGCCTCCGCGGATTGCTGCAACCGATCGCGAAAATGGGCAGCGGCGACGAAGGAGAAGCCCTGGGTCGGGGCAGCCGATGGCGCGACGCCTTCGGCCAGCTGCGCGATGCGGCCCTTCAGTGTCGACTCGCTGGCAAAGCGCTGCTGCGCTCGCGCTTCCTCAGCCCGGACGAGCCCCAGTTGCAGCGTGCGGACGCGAAGCAGACGATCGAGCTTGGAGCCCTTAGCCATCGCCGAATACGCCGGTCAGTTCGGCGATGGCGTCGGCGAGCGGCACGACCTCGTCCGGGTCCTGCCTGATATATTCCATCACCGCGGGATGGCAGGCGATCGCTGCGTCGATCGCAGGATCGGCACCGGCGCGATAGGCGCCCATCAGCACCAGATCGCGATTCTCCTCATAGGTGGCCAGATGGCGGCGCAGCACGCGCGCCGCCATCTGGTGCGCCTTTCCAGTGATGTCCGTCATCACCCGGCTGACTGACGGGCCGATGTCGATCGCGGGATAGACGCCGTGCTCGGCCAGCGCGCGCGACAGGACGATATGGCCGTCGAGGATCGAGCGCGCGCTATCGACGACGGGATCGTTGCCGTCGTCGCCATCCGCCAGCACGGTGTAGATCGCCGTAATCGAACCGCCCGACGACACGCAGGTGCCGGCGCGCTCGATCAGGTTGGGCAGCATCGCGATCGCCGATGGCGGATACCCCCGCGCGCTGGCCGGTTCGCCCAGCGCCAGACCGATCTCGCGGCCGGCGTGCGCTACGCGGGTGAGGCTGTCCATGATCAGCAGCACCTTCTTGCCCTGGGCGCGAAAGGCTTCGGCAATGGCATGCGTGCGCAGCGCGCCGCGAATCCGGAGTACCGGCGAGTGATTGGCCGGCACTGCGACGACGACCGCGCGTTGGCGCGCCTCGCCTGCCACCTTGGTCTCGAGAAAGTCGGCTACCTCGCGGCTGCGTTCGCCGATCAGCCCGATCACGATCACATCGGCCTGCGCCGCCCGAACGATCATGCCCAGGAGCACCGATTTGCCCACGCCCGAGCCGGCCATGATGCCGATTCGCTGGCCCTGGCCGACGGTGAGCAGCCCGTTGATCGCACGGACGCCGACATCGAGGGGCTGGAGCACGCGACCGCGATCGAGCGGACTTTGCAGCTTGCCGGACAAGGGCCAGCGATCCGCACCGCGAATCGGGCCTAGCCCGTCGATCGGGCGACCGGCGCCATCGACGACCCGGCCGAGCAACGCCGCGCCAACCTCCGCCTCGCCCGGAGGGCCGAGCGGGCGCACCGGCATTTGCGGCACCAGCGGCGCGGGGCCGCCAAGATTCATCAGCAGGGTGCGACCGTTGCGAAAGCCGATCACCTCGGCCTCGACGCCGGCGCCCCTGGTACCGACCTGGCACACCGTGCCGACCGGCAGCGTCAGGCCGACTGCCTCCATCAACAACCCGTCGAACGAGGCGAGCCGGCCGGAGATCTTGGGGCTCGGCGTGAAATCCGGGATGCCCAGCGATTCGAGATAATCGCTCGTGAAGCGGTTCAGCATGGATCAGTCACGCGTTCGGCACGGCGACGCGGTCGATCGCCTGCGCCAGCTGTTCGAGCCACAGTTCAGGACCATCCTCGACGATCGTCGATGCCGATTCGAGCACGAAGCTACCCCGGGCAACGCTGGCGTCCCCGACGGCGAATACTGTCTTCGGCAATTTATCCTGGAGCAGGGGGACATCGTCTGGGTTGACCCGCAGCAGTGCCGATTCGGCGCTGTCCGCCAGCATTTCGGCAGCGGCATCGATCCGGCCTGCCAGCATGTCGGGCGCAATCCCGACCTCCCCGATCAGCCGGGAAACCAGGAACAACACGGTCTGGCGAAGTTGCCGCGCCATGCGCTCCCGATCGAGCTGCCCGTCGCTGCGCAACGCCTCGGCCAGGTCGGCCAGGAGCGCGCGATCGCGGGCGCCGGCTTCTCCGATTTCCGCGATCGCCGCAGCCATACCCTCGGCGAAACCGGCGGCATGCGCGGTCGCGATCGGGTCGACGAACTCGGCTGGCGCGACGGTGCTGGCGCTGGCGGCGGTGAACGGATCCCAGCCTTCGGTGGGTCGCGCATCGGGATCCGCCGGATGGAAATGCCTCGGCCCTTCGCTCCGCGGCGAGAAGGAGACCGGGCCGTCGCGTCGCGCTGCGCGCGCCTTGAGATCGGCCGGCTCGAAGCCCTCGGGCGAGATTTCGAATGCCTGTTGCAGAGCCTGCGCCACCGCTTCGTGCCGGGCGGTGAAGCCGGCGGTGAAGTCAGACATAATCGTCTTCGCCCCCGCCCATCTGGATCGTGCCGTCCTTGGCGAGATTGCGTGCGATCTGGATGATCACCTTCTGCGCGTCGAGCACTTCGGACAGCTTCATGGGCCCGCGTGTCTCCATCTCATCGCGGATACCGTCGGCCGCCCGGCTCGACATGCAGCCGAGGAAGCGCGCACGCGTTGCCTCGTCCACACCCTTGAGCGCACGCGTGAGGATGTCGCCATCGATGTTGCGGATGAGCGTGCCGAGATTCTTGTCGTCGAGTTCGAGCAGGTTGTCGAAGACGAACATCGCCTCCTCGATTGCCTTGGCGACCTCGCGGTCGATCTTGAACAGCTTGGGCATGACCCGAAGTTCAGTCGCCTTCCGCCCGCTCGACAGAATCTTCGCCGCGTCACGCGTGCCGCCGAGCGTGACGCCCGCTGGCTGCTGGGCGGTGCCGACGCGGCCAGCAAGCACGGTCTTCAGCGTCTCGACCGCCTCGGGCGTGATCGGACCGAGCCGCGCGATGCGATGCAGGATATCGGGCTGCACGGCATCGGGCAGCAGTTCGAGCACCTGCGCCGCGACCGCTGAATCGAGGTTGGCGATCAGTACCGCGGCGATCTGGGGATGTTCCTTCTCGATCAGGCTGGCGATCTCGGTTGCATCGAGCCAGTCGAGCAGGTCGATCTGGCAGGCATCCTCGGCCGGCATGATCCGGGACAGCACACTGCCCGCCTTTTCCTGGCCGAGCGCGCGCGTCATCACCGCCTCGATCTGCGGACGCGGATCGAACGAGATGCCGGTGCGCTCGCGCGCCTTGCCGACGAAATCGTCGAGGACGAATTCCACCTCGGTTTCGCTGACATCGGCGACGGCGAACATCGCCTTGCCGAGCTGGCGCACCTCTTCGGGGTCGAGCTTCTGGAGGATGGCGGCGGCTTCTTCCTCCCCGACCAGCATCATCAGGACGGCGGCGCGCTCGACGCCGGTATAGTTGCGAAAAGGTGCGGTCATGGCTTTGCATCCGCCTTGATCATGTCGCGCACCGCCAGGGCCGCCCGCGCCGGGTTGTCGCGGGTGAAGCCGCGCACCATGCCGATTCGGTCGTCAAAGGTCCGGGCGCTCTCCAGCGCGTCAATGCTGACGGGAGGCGCAACACCGCCGCTGATGTCACCGTCGATACCGGACGGGGCGGATGTGGGGAGAAAATCGCGGCCGAGTGCCATGCGCGCCGACGCCGGCTCCTCGCGCTTCCTGAGCAACGCCTTGGCGAGCGGACGAACGCCGAGGAACAGCACGAGCAGCGCAATGACGATCGCAGTCACGTTGCGCGCCACCACGGGCAGCCAGCCCGCCTCGTACCAGGGTTGCTTGTCGTCGAGCGCAGTTGCGCCGGCGAACTTGCGGCTGATCACGGTGACCTGGTCGTTGCGCCCCTGATCGAAGCCGACTGCGGTCCGGACGAGTTGGGTGATCTGCTGGATTTCGAGCTGGCTGCGCGGCTTGCCGGTTTCCGGATCGCGCAGCAGCACCGCTACTGACAGGCGCTTGATTGCGCCGGGGGCAGCCCGCGTGACCGATACTTCCTTTCCGAGATCATAGGCGCGGCTGTACTGGTCGCTCTGCTTCATCGCGTCGGCGACCGCGCCGACCACTGCGCCCGCCGCGGAAGGCGCGCCGGCGGCAGCCTGCGTCGCACCGGGCGTCGGGGTCGCCTGGGGCTGCGGCGCCGTCAGGGTCGAGGCCGCCGGCGGCGTGTTGGAAAGCGCGCCGGGGATGCCGCCGGGCTGGGCGCCGCCATCCTTCGAGGCGCCGGTCCAGTTGCCCTGTTCGGCGCGCAACGCGCCCTGCTTGTCATAGCTTTCGCGCGTCGCCTGGGTCTCGTCGAGGTCGACATCAGCCTGGACTTCGACGGTGAAATTGCCGGCACCGATGAGCGGCGTCAGCAATTGCACGACCTGGGCGCGGTTCTTTTCCTCGATGCGGCGCTGGAATGCGATCCGCTCGTCACTCGCGATGCCAAGGGCGCTCTGGTCGGCCGCCTTGGTCAGGAGGCCGCCCATCTGGTCGACGATCGTGACGGCATCGGGCTTCATGCCCGGCACCGAGGAGGCGACGAGATTGATGATCGAACTGACCTGAGCGTCGCCAAGCGACCGCCCCGGCTGGAGCTTAACGATCACCGAGGCTGATGGCGCGGCATTGTCGCGAACGAAAACAGATGCCTCGGGCGTCGCGAGATGGACGCGCGCCTCGGCCACGGCATCGATTTCCTGAATCGAGCGGGCGAGCTCGGTCTCGCGCGCCTGACGAAGCCGCTCGCCCTCGACCGCGCGGCTGACGCCCATCGGCAGCTGGTCGAGAATCTGGTAGCCGCCCGGGGCACCCTTCGGCAGGCCCTGGCCGGCAAGCAGGATGCGCGCGCGGGAATAATCGTCCTCGTTGACCGTCAGGGCCCCGGTGCCCTCGTCGATCCGGGCAGTGATCTTGGCCTGTTGCAGCGCCTGCGTGACCGAGCCCTTGTCGGCATCGCTGAGACCGGAGAACAACGTCTTCTGGGTCGGGGTCGACAGGGTCATCCAGGCCAGCGCGGCGGCCGCGATCAGGCCGACCATCAATACCATGGGCAGGCTGCGGCGCACGGCCGGCTGGGCGAGCAGATCGGAGATCTGCTGCAGGGGATTGGCGAAGCGCTCCGGAAGAGCCGCAGCGACGGATGGGGTGAGGGCGTTGCTCATGGGTTAGACCGGCATGCTCATGATGTCCTTGTAGGCGGACAGGAGTTTGTTGCGGACCTGCAGCGTCGCCTCGAAGCCGACCGAGGCCTGCTGCCGGGCGAGCATCACCTTGGCGATGTCGATATTCTCGCCGCGCTCATACGCTGCGGAAAGCTCGCCGGCCTTGTTCTGGCCTTCGTTGACGCTCTTCAGCGCCTCTTCCATCGTCGCTGCGAAGCTCGTCGGCTGCGTTGCCGTCGACGCCGCAGCGCCGGCCGCGCCGTTGGCCCGCGAGAGCGCCTGGTTGCGTTCCAGGATCTGCGCGCGAAGCTGCATCACCCGGTCGACGCCCATCGCGCCGCCGCCGATTCCACCGACGCCGCTCATGCCGAGACCGCCCGGGTGATGTCGTCACCCTGTTCGCGTGCCTTGGCGAGCCGATAGCGCAACGTCCGCTCGGAGATGCCGAGCCGGCGCGCAGTCTCGATCCGGCTGCCGCCGCAGGCGGCAAGCGTTTCGCGGATCGCAGCGAATTCGCTCATCTGGACGATGTTGCCGAGCGTCGCCGGCGGGTCGTTCGCCGGCAGCATCGCCGGCGCGGGAACTGCGGCCGGGCGGTCGAACACGATATGCTCGGCATGGACGGTGTCGCCGGCAGCGAACAGCAGGGCCCGCTGGATGACGTTTTCGAGTTCGCGGACATTGCCCGGCCAGTCGTGGCGCATCAGCGCATCGACCGCCGACGCATCCGGCCACGGGATCGAGGCACGGTTGCCTGCATGCCGCAGGATCAGTGTCGCCGCGAGCGCGGGAATGTCCTGGCGGCGCTCGGCGAGTGGCCGGGTAGTCAGCGGGAACACGGAGAGCCGGTAATAAAGGTCGGCACGGAACCGGCCTGCGGCGACTTCGGTCTGCAGGTCGCGGTTGGCGCAAGCAATAATGCGCACGTCCACGGCCACCGGTGCGGAAGCGCCGAGCGGCACGACCTCGCGCTCCTGCAATACGCGGAGCAGCTTGGACTGGAGCTGGAGCGGCATCTCTGCGATCTCGTCGAGCAGCAGCGTGCCGCCATGGGCAGCGCGGAAGAAGCCTTCGCCGGCCGAGGTCGCCCCCGTGAAGGCTCCCTTCTGGTGGCCGAACAGCAGTGCCTCCAGCATCGATTCGGGCAAGGCCGCGCAATTGATCGCGATGAACGGACCGTCGCGACGGCTGGAGCTAAGATGGATCGAGCGCGCGAGTACTTCCTTGCCGGTGCCGGTCGGGCCGTTGATCAACACGGTGATGTCGGCAGCGGCAACCCGTTCAGCGAGCGCGTAGAGCGCCAGGCTCTCCGGGTCGGCGGCGGTAGGTGCTTCGGACTCTGCGACAAGCGCCCGAACGAAGCCGTGCCCCACGGCCGCATCTTCCGGCCCGAAGGCGATCCGCGCCGGGCTGCCGTCACGTGCCGGGACGATATGCCGCCCATCCTCGCCGAGGACGACGGTGCGCGCCGGGGCGGGTGGCGTCTCACCCTCGGCGATCAGGTAGATGTCGCCGGGCTGCGGGCGACCATCCTCGAACGACCGGATCGCAAACCCCTGCGCACGCAGCGATGAGACGAGCGTATATTTCTGCCGCAGGACAGCAGCGGACGGGACGATGGCACGCATTGAATTCCCCCTTCGTGAGGAGGGAGATGCGGCAAATACGGTAAACGACCGGTTAAGCATGTTGCCGGCCGGCAAAATATTTCCGGGTGCCCGCGCGTAGCGGCAAAAATCGGGGTTTCCAGCCATGGTTTGCGAAAGTGCTTAATCCCCGGCGCAGCCGGTCGTTACCCCCCTTGACGGCTCGGCCCTCCGCTTGGGGGCGGCGGGGATCGTCAGGTCAGAACGGAGATCGGAACATGACTGTTATCGGAACCAACGTTGCCGCGCTGCGCGCGACCAACGCGTCGAACGCAGCGTCGAAGGCGCTGTCGACGAGCATCGAGCGCCTGTCGACCGGCAAGCGCATCAACAGCGCAAAGGACGACGCGGCGGGCTCCGCCATCGCCGCTTCGCTGACGTCGCAGATCAAGGGCCAGAGCCAGGCGATCCGCAACGCCAATGACGGCATCTCGCTCGCCCAGACCGCCGACGGCGCGCTGAGCGAAGTCACCAACATCCTGCAGCGCGTCCGCGAGCTGTCGGTCCAGTCCGCCTCGGGCACCTACAGCGATGACGACCGCAAGAACCTGCAGACCGAAGTCACCCAGTTGCAGGGCCAGCTCAAGGACATCACGGACAAGACGAACTTCAACAATGTGACGCTGTTCGGAACGTCCGACGTCACCGTCAGCATCCAGACTGGCTCGGGTTCGGCCGATCAGGTGGATCTGACGATCACCGGCCTCGATCTGAGCAGCGTAGCAAGTGCCGACATTTCCACCGCCAGCGGTGCAACTGCGGCACTCGGCACGCTGGATACTGCCCTGAAGGCGGTCAACACCACCCGCTCTTCGATCGGCGCCGGCGAAAGCCGTCTCGAATCGGTCGTCAATAACCTTACCAACAATGTCGCCAACCTCACCGACGCGCGCAGCCGCATCGAGGATGTCGACTTCTCGACCGAAACCACCAACCTCGCCAAGGCCCAGATCCTGAGCCAGGCGTCGACGGCCCTGCTCGCTCAGGCGAACCAGAGCCAGCAGGGCGTGCTCTCGCTGCTGCGCTAATACCGAGAACGGCCCTGGCACCGCCCCCCAATCGGGTGTCGGGGCCGACCGGGCTCTCCCGCAAGGGCAGGGCGAACAGGAGCCCCGGTGGCCGCACGGCCGCCGGGGTTCTTGCTTCGATCAGCCAGCCAGCAGCGCCGCGTCGAAGGCGGCCGCGCCCACCGGGGTGAAGCGTATTGCCCGGCCGGCGTCGCGAACGGCCCAGCCCTTCTCGAGCAGATGATCCAGGATCGCGGCGCCGAGCGAACCGCCCAGATGACTGCGCCGCTCGCTCCAGTCGAGGCAGAAGCGGCAGACCGGCCGCCGGGTTCGTCCGAGCCGGCTGATATCGATCCCGATTCCGGCAAAGAAATCCACCCCCTTCGCCGTCATCGCCGGGGTGCCTTCGACCGAGATCAGGCCGCGCCGCGACAGGGACTCCATCAGCGAAACCGCCCGTTCTCCGGCAAGATGATCGTAGCAGATCCGCGCCTTGCGCAACGCTGCATCGTTGGGGCCGGTCCGCACCCGCATCGCCCCGGTGCGCGCGGCGAGACTCATGAGACTCTCAAGCGCTTCGCCGACATCGGCGCCCGACAACTGGAAATAGCGATGCCGCCCCTGACGCCGGGCGAGCAGCAACCCGGCCGCATCCAGCTTCGCCAGGTGGCCGCTCGCGGTGGGCAGGCCAATGCCCGCGGCCTCCGCCAGCTCGCTCACCGTCAGCGCCCGTCCGTCCATCAGGACAGTCAGCATGTTCGCGCGGGCCGGATCGCCGATCAGGGCGGCAATCATCGCGATCTGGGGCCCGTCCTTCATACTTCGTTCGTAGCCGAAGCATTGTACGCATTTCAAGCGCTATGGCGGCGGGCACAACCACGGAGCCCGCCATGATCACCTGCTTCATCCGCTACGAGATCGACCCGTTCAACATCGCGGCATTCGAGCGCTACGCTCGCACCTGGGGAGAAGCGATCCCGCGCTGCGGCGCTGACCTGATCGGCTATTTCGCACCGCACGAAGGCTCGGCCACCACAGCCTATGGGGTCTATTCGCTTCCCGATCTTACTACCTACGAGGCCTATCGCGCCAAGCTGCGCGACGATCCGCTCGGCCGTGATAACTACGCTTTCGCCAGTGCGGAGCGCTTCATCCGCCGCGAGGACCGCCTGTTCCTGCGCAAGGTGCGACCGTTGTGATCGCGGTCATCTTCGAGGCTCGCGTCGCCGAGCACCGGCGCGACCGCTATCTCGATCTCGCCGCTGCGCTGCGGCCGGAGCTGGAAGCGATCGACGGGTTCATCTCGATCGAGCGCTTCGCCAGCCTGGCCGAGCCCGGCAAGCTGTTGTCCCTGTCCTTCTTCCGGGACGAAGCGGCGGTTGCTGCATGGCGCAACCTTGCGCCGCACCGGACGGCCCAGACACTCGGCCGGAACCTGGTCTTCGACGACTATCGGCTTCGTGTAGCCGCCGTGGTGCGGGATTATGGCATGGCGGACCGCAGACAGGCGCCCGCCGACAGCCGGGAAGCGCTCAGCGGCGCCGGGCCAGCGCCTTCTTCAACCGATCGTGCGCAGATTTCTTGATCTGGCAGATCCGCGCTGCGCCGACACCCAGGACAAGGCCGATTTCCTCGAGATTGAGTTCCTCGACATAATAGAGCTGGATCACCTGCGCCTCGCGTTCGGGCAGCGCGGTGATCGCTGCGATAAGCGCCTCGCGCAGATCGGCTTCGGCGAGTTGCTCGAACGCATCGGGATCGTCGCTGGCGAACCATGGCTTGTCGTCCGCATAGACCTCGTCGATCGCCTCGAAACGCACCGGCTCGGCGGTGGCATATTCGAGCCTGAGCTTCTCGATGCTCACGCCCAGCCTTTCGGCAATGGCAGCCTCGCTCGGTGCATGGCCCAGTTCTCCCGTCAGCATGGCGATGGTATTGTTGTAGGCTCGCCGGCGACGCATCGCGCCGCGAGTAAGGGTGGCCTGGCGCCGCAACGCGTCGATCATCGATCCGCGCACGCGGGTGACGAGATAATGCTCGAAGCTCACCTGGCCACGGTCCTCGAAGCTGCCGGCCGCCTCGACCAGTGCGACCAGCCCGATCTGGATCAGGTCCTCGACCTCAACCGCGCTGCTCATGCTGCCATGGACGTGCCAGGCGAGGCGACGGACCAGCGGCATATGCTTCCTGGCGAGCGCTGCCATGTCGGGCGCGGGACCGGTGCGGCCATAAACCAGCGGCATGGCCTCCGAAAAGGCGGCAGCGTGCGGTTGCGCGGTCATGCCGGCAGCGCCCCCGGCGCGCCGATCACGGCGACGACCTCGACCGATTTGTCTTCTGGGACCTCGAAAAAGCTCATGACTGGGGTATCCGGCAAGATGGTACGGACAAGTTTGCGGATCGCGACACGGATCGCGGGCTGGACGACGAGCGCGAAGGGCTTGGCCTCGGCGACAAGCGGTTGCGCCGCATGCTGCAGGGCATCCACGATACGCCGGCCGAGATCGGGTTCGATCGTGTTGCGACGCGACGGATCGGAACGGACTGCCTGGCCGAGCAGCCCTTCGAGTTGCCCCTCCAGCGTCATCACCCGCAGCGGCTCGCGCACGCCGCACAGCTTCTGGATGATCAGCCCGCCGAGTTCGGGGCGGATCGCCTCGATGATCTCGTCGGCATCTAGCGTCCGCTGCGCGGCGACCGCGATGGCGGCGGCGATGCGGCGGAACTCCTTGAGTGGCACATTCTCGGCAAGCAGCCCGCGCAGCACCTGGGTGAGGGTGGTCAGCGGCAGCGGGTTGGGCGAGAGCGACGCGACTAGATTCGCGGCACGGTCCTTGAGCCCGTCGAGCAGGCTCTGCACCTCGTCCGGACCGAGCAGTTCGGCGGCATGCGTGCCGAGTTGATGGTTGAGATGGGTCGCGACCACGGTGCCGGGATCGACCACCAGATAGCCGGCGCCGGTGGCCGCGTCGGCATCGCCGGGCGCGATCCAGACGGCATCGAGCCCGAAGGTCGGATCCTTGGCCTTCTTGCCGTGCAGATGGCCATAAGCCTGGCCGGTATCGAGCGCGAGCATCTCGTCGGGCGAGACACTGTCCTCGCCGACGGTGACACCGCCGACGACGATCCGATACGCGAAGGGCGCGAGGTTGATGTCGTCGCGCACCCGCACCTGCGGCACGACAAAGCCGAGTTCCTTCGACAACTGGCGCCGCACGCCGGTGATGCGGCTCATCAGCGGGCTGCCGCGGCGCTCGTCGACGAGCGGCACCAGACCGTAGCCGATATCGAGATTGACCTGCATTGCGTCGGTGACTTCGTCCCAGCCGATCTTCGACTGGTCGACCGGCTCGACCGCAACCGGCTCAACCGGCGTGGGGCGGCGGGCGATCTGACGCAGCTTCCATGCGGCAAACCCGGCGGCGGCAGCGGCAGGGAGGATCACGAGGTGCGGCATGCCCGGCATCAGGCCGAGCAGCGCGAGGATGATCGCAACCGGAGTCCAGGTCCGCGCCGAGCCGAACTGGCTGCCGATCTGGCCGGCGAGATCCATGCTCGAGGTAACGCGAGTGACGATGGCTGCGGCCGCGATCGACAGCATCAGTGACGGGATCTGCGCGACCAGCGCATCGCCGATCGCGAGCAGCACATAATTATGCGCGGCGTCGCTGATCGACATCCCGTGGCTGACCGGGCCGAGAATCAGGCCCCCGACGATATTGGCGAACAGGATCAGCAGGCCGGCAACCGCATCGCCCTTCACGAACTTGGACGAACCATCCATCGAGCCGTAGAAATCGGCCTCGGTCGCCACTTCGATCCGGCGCGCCTTCGCTTCGTCCGGCGTGATCAGGCCGGCATTGAGATCGGCGTCGATCGCCATCTGCTTGCCGGGCAGTGCATCGAGCGTGAAACGCGCCGACACTTCCGACACGCGCCCCGCGCCTTTGGTCACCACGATCATGTTGATGATGACCAGAATGGCGAAAACGAACAGGCCTACGACATAGTCGCCGCCGATCAGGAAGGTGCCGAACGCCTCGATGACATGGCCCGCGGCACTCTCGCCCTCATGGCCGTGCACCAGCACGACTCGGGTCGAGGCAACGTTGAGGCTAAGGCGGAACAGCGTCGCGAACAGCAGCACGGTCGGGAAGGCGGAGAAGTCGAGCGGCTTCTGCGCGTTCAGCGACACCATCAGCACGGCGAGGCTGATCGTGATGTTCATGATGAAGAACACGTCCAGCATCGCCGACGGAATCGGCACGACCATCAGCACGACGAGCAGCAGGATCGCGATCGGGAGAGCCGCGGAACGGACCAAGGGCCCCATGCCGCCGCGCTTGAGAGCAACCGCCATCGATCAGGCCCCCAGGCTCGCGAGCATCATATAGGCAAGCCGCGCCGTATCCGGTGTCGGCCGCATGAGATTGGTATTCTGCACCCGCGCCGCCCCTCCATTGATCTGATCGAGTGTTGCCTTCGCCCACACCGCTGCCTCGCTGGTGCTGCTTTCGCCGTTGCCGGGAATGACGGTCGCGCCGGAATCTCCCAGCGTGGTCGAGGCCAGGCTGACCGCGCCGACCCGTGCCGATCCCCCCGCAGCACCGTCTTCGAGCTTCGCCGTGAAGCGGTCGTAGATCTGCGCAAGCGTGCGCGGCTGGCCGTTCGAGGCGTAGAAGATGTTGCGGTTGGCGCGTGCGGCAGCTGGAAACAGCGTGGCGGCGCTGCGATTGGGGCTATCCTGCATCGCCCCCAGGAACGAGCGTGCCCCGCCGAGCCCAAGGAAATGCGCCATATAAAGATCGGTGCCGGTGGCGGCGCGGCCGAACGAACTCTCGATCGCGTCCTTGTTGTCGGAAGCATGCTCGGCGGCCATCAGCGAGGCGGTCTGCGGGTCGTTGCGGAGCGCAAGGATTGCGCGGCGCATGCCGGGATCGCTCACCATCATCCGGCCCGAACTCGTGGTGGTGATGCTGTTCGCCGCCCAGCCGAGGCCATGCTCGGCGCCGTGCTGCTTTACCACGCGCAGCCAACTCTGCTCGACGAACTGGTAGAGACCCGAGGCGCTCGACGTGCCGGACCGGGCATCGGCCCGCATCCCGCTCTCGAGCTGCGCCTGGCCCATCAGATAGTTGAAGTCGATGCCGGTCTTCCGGCTCGCCAGGGCAATCGCCGACTGCACCGAGCCGGTCGTATTGGTACCTGTAAGAGTGGCAATCGGATTGAAGGTCATCGATCCCCGGCTGCATTGCCCGTATTCAGGGCAACAGCAGCAAGGAGCGTGCCAGAAGCGTCAGGAGATGGCTGCGAGCGCCACCGCCCTCAGGCGTAGGCGGCGATGCCCATCCCAGGCCGATAGCCGGTGCCGGCATCGCCGGTCAGACTTTGCAGGCGGCGGCGAACATTTGCCGCCATCAGGTTCACATAGATGCGGCAGGTCTCGTTGAGGCGATTGGCCTCCTCGGCGAGGGCACGGAGTTCCGGCCCCGTCGGCGCGATCCCGAAATCGGCCAGGGCATTGATCCCGGCCAGCTTGGCCTGGGTCGCCCGCTCGAGCGCGTCCACATCATTCGACTTCAGCGCCGCGATCTCCGCATGGAGCGATTCGATCACGCCGATCAGCGCGTCACGCCTGGTCTTACTTGGCGTCATGCGGATTCCATTCGAGCTTGAGCGCGATCAGCCGATCGGCAATCTTGGTAGGGTAAATCGGGAAGGTGCCGTTGCGAACCGCATTGCGGATCCGCGAGACCCGCTCCAGATCGACTGGCGGCGTCTCGTCATAGCCGAACGCGATCGCCGACAGCTTCAGCTGTTCCGTCGCCACGCCGTCATTCTCCGCCGTGACGCGCGTCGCAGCGGAAGCGCGCGTGACCGGCGTCAGTTGCCGATCACGGCCTGACACTGGCTTTGAACTGATCGAATCCACCATGCCTGCACCTTTGCGGTTACGCCGACAGGAGGAGTAACGACGGTTCCGGACAGAACTTAAGGAATTATTCCGCCCATCCCGGCAGCGTCGCGCGACCGGCCTCGATCGCGACGGCCTGGACCGGATTGCGCGTGTCGTCGACCTTGACGAGGAAGCGCGCGCCGGGCGCGGCATCCGCCAGCGCGACGCCCTCGCGGCTGATCGAGAAGCCGGCCGAGCCGGCCGCGATCGTTACCGGATCACCGCGCTTGATCACCGCGGCGAGCTTGATCGGCACGATTGCCGGCGCGGCCGCAGTAGACGGGGCCGCCGTGGCCGTCGCGGCGGCGCGCACCGGAACGAAGATCCGCCATTCCGGCCCGGTACAGGCGACCACGACGGTATCGTGACTGCCCCCGCGCCACGACAGCGAGACGGTCGGGCAGGCGGCAAGCTTGAGCCGGGAATCGACCACGCTCCTGGCCCCGCCCTCGTCGCCGATCGCGCGGCCGGTAAAAGCGGCGACGGCGCGGTCGAGCGCGATCGTATCCTGGAACGGTGGAGCGGCAAGCGCGGGAGCGGCGAGCAGGACCAGCGGTACGAACAGGCAGCGCATCATTTTCTCCTTGCGGCGGCAGGATCTGGTTGCCGGACGGCAAATCATTGCCGTTCCCCGGCAAAGCCCATGGTCACGATCACGGTCCGGCGATTATGGCCGGGCAGATCGGGCGCATTGACGATCGTGATGCGGCCGGCGGGCGCGACATGCGCCGCGGCGAAGGCGGCGGCGACGGCGCGGGCGCGATCGGCCGCGAGCACGGCGGCGTTGCCGGTGGCGGGATCGACATCCGCGACCGAACCGTCAGCGCTGCCGCTGATCTTCAGCGTCACCCGGGGATCGCGCACCGCCTCGCGCGCCCAGGCAATAAGGCCCGCAGGGGCCGAGGGCAGCGCGGCCGAGCCGGGCGCGAAGTTCATCATCGCCGCCGCCGCCATCGGAATCGGCTCGGGCGCCACGACCGGACCGGTCGCCCCGCCAAAGCCTTCGCGGATACCGCGGGCGAGCGCCTTGCGATCGAGATGCTGGCTGGCCTGGACCAGCACGAAGAAGCCCACGAGCAACAGTGCGAGATCAGCCAGCGTCATCAGCCAGATCGGGCGGCCAGGCAGGGCTTCGGGAAACTCGTCCATCATGCCACATCCGCCATCGGCACGGGAATGCCGAGCGCGGGCGCCGAGCGCGGTTGCTCGCGCGCCGCAAGCGCGACCAGCGGCGCCTCGAGCCGCAGCCGCTCGACCGCCTCCTCGCGGGCATGGCGCCGCAGCCGCGCCGCAACGGGCATGGCGATCAGATTGGCGACCAGCGCGCCGTAGAGCGTCGCGAGCAGCGCGATCGCCATCGCGCCACCAATGGCACCGGGATCATCCATCCGGACGAACATGCCGACCAGACCGATCAACGTGCCGACCATCCCCATGGCGGGTGCCACCTCGGCCGCACCCATCCAGACATCGGCGGCAGCACCGTGGCGATCGATTCGCGCTCGCCGCAGATGCCGGACCAGCGCTTCGACCTCGGCGGCGGGCCGCCCATCGACAATCGCGGCGATCGCGGCGGCGACATCGGCATCGGCGATCACGGAACGATCCAGCGCCATGACGCCGTGACGGCGCGCGATCCGGCCGAGCGCGGCGATCTGATCGAGCAGGGGCGCCGCATCGAAGCGCCGTCGGCCGATCGTGCGGAGCGCGGCGATGGCGCGCAGCAGGTCGCGCGCCGGCGTCCGCAGCATGATGGCAAGCAGCGTGCCACCGCCAACGATCGCGATCGCTCGCGGGTCGAGAAAGGGGCCCAGCAGCTGGGCGAGATCGGGTGCGGTCGTCATCGTCCCGCCCGTTGCAAGGGGTGGGCCAAGTGCCCCGCGCCGGCATACCCGGCCGTACGGGCACATCGGGGCGGCCGGCAACCGGCAAGACTTGCCGCCAGGCCGGCAAGGGCTTGCCGCCGGGCTTGCCGCCACGGCGTCGCCAGAGCCCCACCGCGCCTTCCCGGGGCATCTGGCACGGCCTTTGCTGTGTTCCCTCGCGCAATCTTGCGCAGGAGAAGGCCCATGGCCGACGACACGCTTTTCGGAGTTCATGCAGCAGCGCTACAGGTGCGTTCGCAGCGCATGGGCCTGCTCGCGTCGAACATCGCCAATGCGTCGACACCCGGCTTCAAGGCCAAGGACATCGACTTCCAGACCGCGCTCGCGGCGGTCCAGCAATCCGGCGATACCGACACCAACAGCATCGGCAGTGCCGTGCGCTACCGCGTGCCGAGCCAGCCGTCGCTCGACGGCAATACCGTCGAGCTTTCCACCGAGCAGACCGCCTTTGCCGAGAACGCCGTCCAGTATCAGACGACCCTGTCGTTCCTGAACGGCCGGATCAGCCAGATCACCCGCGCGCTGAAGGGAGAATAAGGCATGGCCGACAACTCCCTCAACATCTTCCAGGTCGCCGGCCGCGCGATGTCGGCGCAGCTGGTGCGGATGAACACCACGGCCTCGAACCTCGCCAATGCCGGCGCGATCTCCGGCAGCGCAAGCACTGCCTATCGCACGATCAAGCCGGTGTTCCGCACTGAATATGACAAGGCCACCGGCCTCGCGACCGTGAACGTCGAGCAGATCGTGACCGCGGGCGGCGAGCCGACCAAGCTCTACGATCCCTCGCACCCGATGGCGGACAAGGACGGCAACGTCTTCGTGAGCGCCGTCGACGAGACCCGCGAGCTGGTCGACATGATGGAGACCGCGCGCAGCTACCAGAACAATGTCGAGGTCATGCAGACCGCGAAATCCCTGATCCTCGATACCCTCAAGCTTGGACGCTGATCATGAGCACCGCTTTCGATACCACCCTCACCAATCTCGGCATCAACCGGACGACGACCAGCGCCGCGGCAGCCTCCTCCTCCGGCTCGACCACGCTCGGCCAAGCCGATTTTCTGAAGCTGATGACCGCCCAGCTCAACAACCAGGATCCGTTCGCCCCGGTCGACAACACCCAGATGGTCGCCCAGATGGCGCAATTCTCGTCGCTTGCCGGCATCACCGACATGAACACGACACTGAAGGCGATCTCCGACAAGCTTGGCGGCACCAGCGCCAGTGACGCGCTCTCCTATGTCGGCAAGACCGTGCTGACCGAGGGCAATACCGCCTATGCGCGCACCTCGGGCGGGATCGCGGGCGCAGTCGAGCTCGATGGCGATGCCACCGACGTCAATGTGTCGATCACCTCAGCCGATGGCCAGGTGCTCAAGACGATCCAGCTCGGCGCGCAGTCGAAAGGCACCGTCTCCTATGACTGGGATGGCACCACCGATGGCGGCGCCGCAGCCGGCGACGGGCCGTTCAAGGTTTCGGTGACCGCCGCCAATGCCGGCACCACCGTCGCCAGCCGCAACCTTGTCTGGGCGCCCGTCGCAGCCGTCTCGATGCCGGCCTCCGGGTCGCCGACGCTTACCCTTCCCGGCCTCGGCCAGGTCGCCATTTCCGCCGTTCGCCAGATCGGCTGACCCTTACCCCCAAGGAGTAGACCAGCATGTCCTTCTATACTTCGCTCAGCGGCCTGCAGGCGGCCCAGACCGAGATGTCGACCATCTCGCACAACCTGGCCAATGTCTCGACCAACGGCTTCAAGAAGAGCCGTACCGATTTCGCCGACGTGATCGCCTCGAGCATCGCGACCGACCCGACCAAGCTCATCGGCTCGGGAACGGTAGTGAAGGCCAACCGCCAGTTGTTCACCGAAGGCAATCTCAAGTCGACCGGCTCGGCGCTCGATCTCGCGATCTCGGGCGACGGCTTCTTCACGGTCAAGACGAGCGGCATCAGCGCGTCGACCGCCTATACCCGCAACGGCAGCTTCCAGGTCGATCCGACCAGCCATTATGTCGTCGATGCGCAGGGCAGCGCGCTGCAGGTCTATCCGGTCGATGCCGAGGGCAATGTCACAGCAACCGGCAGCGACGGCCTGATCAACCTGAAGCTGCCGGAAACCAGCGGCGTTCCGGTCGCGACGACCAAGGTCGCACTCGACGTGAACCTCTCCGCCAATGCGACCGCGCCGACAGCGGCCTTCGATCGCACCAACGCAGCGACCTATAACAACTCGACGGCGACGACGATCTACGACGCCAGCGGCAATGCGATGACCCTGACCAACTATTATGTCCGCAACAGCGCGACGAGCGCAGGGGGCAGCGACAGCTGGTCAGTCTACAGCTATGTCGGCAACCAGCAACTGAGCGTCAACGGGTCGAGCAATCCCGTCACGGTGAGCTTCGATTCCGCTGGCGCCATGACGTCGCCGACCGCGCCGATCAGCTATGACGCCTTCACGCCGCCCAGCGGCGGCACGACCCAGTCCCTGACCTTCGATCTTGCCGGCACGACTCAGGCACCGAGCGCCTTTTCGGTCGAGGCGCGCAGCCAGGACGGCAAGTCGGTCGGCCAGCTGGCCGGCGTCACCGTCGACGAATCGGGCGTGGTCACCGCCAATTTCTCGAACGGGGACACGACCGCGCTCGGCAAGGTGGCGCTCGCCAATTTCGCCAATCCATCGGGCCTGCGCCAGCTGGGCAACAGCTATTGGTCGGCCAGCGGGGTTTCGGGTCAGGCGACCCTCGGCAGCGCCAACGACAACGGCTTCGGATCGCTGCAGTCGGGCACGATCGAGGGATCGAATGTCGACATCACCGAGGAACTGGTCGCGCTGATCGCAGCGCAGCGCAATTTCCAGGCGAATTCCAAGGCGCTCGATACCGCCAACCAGATTTCCCAGACGATCTTCAACCTGCAGCGCTGACGGCCCCGAACGGAGCATCTGAATGGACAAGCTGGTCTACACCGCGGCAACCGGGCTCAAGGCGCACATGGCGTCGCAGGCCGCGATCGCGAACAACATGGCGAACGCCTCGACGATCGGCTTTCGCGCCGACCGCGTGGTGTTCGACCGGATGCAGCTGTCGGGCTCGGCGCTCGACACGCGCACGCCGGCGTCCGAGGAGGTGGTCGACGCCGATCGCCGCCCCGGTGCGATCATGCAGACCGGCCGGCCGCTCGACGTCGCCATCGCCGGCGATGCCTGGCTGACCGTCCAGGCGCCCGACGGGACCGAGGCCTATACACGGCGGGGCGACCTCCAGGTCGCCCCGACCGGCGTGCTGGAAACCGGCGACGGTTTCCCGGTGATGGGATCGGGGGGTCCCATCACCGTGCCCCCCGCCGAATCGATCAAGATCGCCTCGGACGGCACGATCTCGATCGTGCCCCCGGGCGGCGACCCGGCCAATCCGCAGGCGCTCGACAAGATCAAGCTCGCCAGCCCCAAGGGCTCGGACACGGTGAAGGGGCTCGACAACCTGCTGCACGTGAAGGGCGGCGGGGTGCTGCCCGAGGATCTCGATGCGAAGCTCCAGTCGGGCGCGCTCGAGGGATCGAACGTCAACATGACCCAGGCGCTGGTCGACATGATCGAGAACCAGCGCGCCTATGAAGTCCAGGCCAACCTGATGAAGGAAGCCAAGAACATGGACGAAAGCTCCGCATCGCTGATGCGGCTGCCCTCTTAAGGATCCGAGGATATGACCAGCGCAGCAATGCACATCGCGCGAACCGGGCTCGACGCCCAGGACATGCGCATGCGGGTGATCTCGAACAACCTCGCGAACGTGAACACCACCGGGTACAAGCGCGACCGGGCGGCGTTCGAGACGCTCGCCTATCAGACGGTGACCGCGCCGGGATCGCCCAGCACCGCCGAATCGAAATATGCGACCGGCCTCAACCTCGGCACGGGCGTGCGCATTCAGGGCACCGCGCGGATCGACACGCAGGGCGCGATGCAGACCACGGGCAATTCGCTCGATCTCGCGCTTGACGGCGATGGCTATTTCCAAGTCCAGATGCCGGGGGGCACGCTGGGCTATACCCGCGCGGGCAATTTCTCCCGCTCGCCCGAGGGGCTGCTCGTCACCTCCGAAGGCTATCAGGTGATGCCCGGCATCACCGTACCACAGGGCGCGACCTCGATCACGATCGGCACTGACGGCACCGTATCGGCCACCGTCCCGCCGCAGACCAATGCGAGCGAGCTGGGGCAGATCCAGGTCGCCAGCTTCGCGAACTCGGCCGGCCTGCTCGGCAAAGGCGACAATTACCTGACCGAGACCGCTGCCTCCGGCGCCGCGACGCTCGGCGTCGCCGGCCAGGATGGACGCGGCAATATCCGCCAGGGCATGCTCGAGGCGTCGAACGTCAATGTCGTCGAGGAGCTCGTCGACATGATCGAGACGCAGCGCGCCTATGAGGTCAATTCGAAAATGATCTCGGCGACCGACGACATGCTGAAATATGTTAACCAAAATGTTTGATGGTTAATTTCATGAAACCGTCACCCGCCATCATCGCCTTCTCCCTTGCCGCCGCACTTGCGCCGTCGCCTGCCGACGCACGCCTGTTCGGGGCCAGGAAGCCCAAGGTCGATTTCTCGGCGACCCTGCCGCAACCGGTGCCGACGCCACCGCCCGCCAATGGCTCGATCTTCCAGATCAGCGAAGGCTATGCGGCCTTGTACGAAGGGTCACGCGCGCGCCGCGTCGGCGATCCGCTGACCATCGTGCTGGTCGAGCGCACCGCCGCCTCGAAATCGGCGAGCTCCAAGCTCGACAGCGGCGGCGGCGCGAGCATCACGCCGCCCAGCACCGGTTCGCTCGCCCTGTTCAAGACGACCGATGCGAGCCTCAGCAACACGCGCAATTTCAGCGGCAGCGGCGCGACCGACCAGTCCAACACGCTCTCGGGCGAGGTCAGCGTGACGGTTGCCGCAGTCTATCCCAACGGCACGATGCTCGTGCAGGGCCAGAAACGCGTGACGCTCAATCGCGGTGACGAGTTCGTCCAGATCAAGGGACTGATCCGCGTCGCCGACATCGACGCCGACAACCGCGTTCCCTCCACCCGCGTGGCGGACGCCCAGATCGCCTATACCGGCAAGGGCGACGTCGCCCGTGCCAGCCGCCAGGGCTGGTTCGGCCGCTTCTTCTCGATGGTCAGCCCGTTCTAATGAAAGCGCCCGCGATGCTCCGCTTCCTGACTGCCCTGCTTGCCGGCCTGCTGATCGCGGGCCCGGCCAATGCCGATCGAATCAAGGATCTGGGCGGGTTCCAGGGCATCCGGTCGAACCAGCTGACGGGCTATGGCATCGTCGTCGGCCTGCCGGGCACGGGCGACGACAATCTGGAATATACCATCCAGTCGATGAAGGCAGTCGCCTCTCGCTTCGGGCTGCAACTGCCGCCCGGCACCAATCCGGGCCTGAAGAATGCGGCAGTCGTGATGATCACCGCCGACCTGCCGGCCTTCGCCAAGCCGGGCCAGAAGCTCGACATCACGGTCGCCTCGATGGGCAAGGCCAAGTCGCTGCGCGGCGGCGCGCTGATCCTCACCCCGCTGCTCGGCGCCGATGGCCAGATCTATGCGATGGCGCAGGGCAATCTCGCAGTCGGCGGGCTCGGTGCCGAGGGCAAGGACGGCTCCCAGATCGTCGTCAACATTCCTTCGGCGGGGCGCATTCCCGAGGGCGCGACGGTCGAGCGCACCGTTCAGACCGGTTTCGAGAATTCGCCGGTGCTGACCTATAATCTCTCCCGCGCCGATTTCACGACGGCGCAGAATGTCGCCGCGGCGATCAACACCCGGCTGGGCGCCGGCACTGCCGAAGCGGTCGACGCCGTCTCGGTTGCGGTGCGTGCGCCGGTCGGCGGCGACGTCCGCGCGACACTGATGAGCGAGATCGAGAATCTCGATGTCGTGGCCGCGCAGCCTTCGGCCAAGGTGATTGTCAACGCCCGCACCGGTACTGTCGTGATCAATTCCGCCGTCCGCGTCGGCCCCGCCGCGGTCAGCCACGGCAAGCTCACGGTGCGCATCGACGAGAGCCAGCATGTCAGCCAGCCCCAGCCGTTCAGCCAGGGCCAGACCGCGACCGAGCAGAAGAGCGCCGTCGCAGTCGACGAGGAGCATCGCCCGATGTTCCTGCTCGATCCCGGCCCGAAGCTTGCCGACATCGTCAAGGCAGTGAATGCGATCGGCGCATCGCCGGCCGATCTGGTCGCCATCCTCGAAGCGCTGAAGGAAGCCGGAGCGCTGAAAGCGGAGTTGATCGTCCTGTGAGCGATATCCCAGCCCTTCCCGCGGCAACGCCGACCACCGGCATCAGCCTCGACACCAGCCGCCTTTCGTCGCGCGCCAATCTCGACAAGGCGGGCAAGAAATTCGAGGCGGTGTTCGCCGGCATGATGCTGAAATCGATGCGTCAGGCGCACCTCGCCGAGGACCTGTTCTCGTCCAAGGGGCTCGACACGTTCCGCGAGATGCAGGACCAGAATATCGCCCAGTCGATGGCCGATCACGCGCCGCTCGGCATCGGCAAGGCGATGACCGACTTCCTCGCCAAGTCACAGGCCAGTCTGCAGCCGGAAGCCGACCCGGCGGCCACGCCTTCGGATAAGGCGCCGTGAGCGATCTTCTCGCCACCGGCGCGAGCGGCGTGCGTGCCTATCAGAGCGCGCTCACCACCATTTCCGAGAATATCGCGAATGCCGGCACCGCGGGCTATTCCCGCCGCACGGTCGCGCTCAAGGAATCGATCGCCCCGGGCGGGGTTGCCGCCACCGGCAATGTCGCCACGGGGCAAGGCGTCTTCGTCGCCGGCACCGTGCGCTCGGCGGATGCCTTCCGCGCCGCTGATGTCCGCTCGTCCAGCGCCGATCTGGCGCGCAGCGAAACCGGGGTCGCCTGGCTCGACCGGATCCAGACCGCGCTGACCGGCAACCAGCTTGGCGACCGGCTGACGGGCTTCTTCAACGCAGCGCAGGCGATCGCCGGCGATCCCACCGCGAGCACGCCGCGTTCCGCCTTTCTCGAATCGGCCACCTCAGTCGCCAACGCCTTCTCGGCGACCGGCAAGGCGCTCGATCAGGTTTCGGCGGATCTCGACGGCACCGCCGAGAATGCGGTCACCACCTTGAACGGTCTCGGCACGGCACTGGCCAAGGTCAATGACGGCATTGCACGCGCCACCCCCGGCAGCACCGGCGCGGCCGCACTTGCCGACCAGCGCGACCAACTGCTCGAACAGATCAGCGCAATCACCGATGTCTCGGTTGTGACCGATGCCGCCGGTCGCGCGACCGTCCGCCTCGGCAACAGCAGCGGGCCGGTGCTGGTCGCCGGCAACGATGCCGGCGCAGTTACCTATGTCCGCAATACTGAAGGCACGGTATCCTTCGCGGTCCACCGCGACGGCGAAAGCGCGACCGTCATCCCCGCCGGCGGTGCGCTTGCCGGGATCGCCGACGGCGCCCAGCGCATCGCAGCAGCACGCGCCCAGCTGAACGGCATCGCCGCCGATTTCACTGACGGCGTCAATGCTGTGCAGGCGCAGGGCCGCGATCTTGACGGCAATGCTGGCGCCGCGCTGTTCCAGGCGGGAAGCACGCCGACCGATCTCAGCCTCGCCCTGACCGACCCGCGCGGTATCGCCGCGGCCGCGGTCGGCGGGGGCACGCGCGACAACAGCAATCTCGCGGGGCTGACCGCGCTGCGCAGCAGCGGCGGCTTCGAGGCGAACACGACGAGCCTCGTCGCGGACAACGCCGCAGCGCTCGCCTCGCGCAAGCAGATCGCAGAGGCGCAGAGCGCGATCCGCGACGGCGCGATCGCAGCCCGCGACAGCGTCTCCGGCGTCAACCTCGACAGCGAAGCAGTCGACCTGATGCGCTTCCAGCAGGCCTATTCCGCGTCGAGCCGGGTGATCCAGGTCGCGCGCGAAACCTTCCAGTCAATCCTCGATATTCGTTGAGCAGCCCGATGCAGATCAGCACCTCCCAGCTCTATGACCGCTCTACGGCGTTCATGCAGAAGCTCAGCCAGAAGGCCGACGCGCTGCAGAACCAGGTGTCGAGCACGGTCAAGTTCACTGCGCCGTCGGACGATGTCGTCGCCTATCAGCGGCTTGCCGGGCTCAAGCAGGGCAAGGCGGACGATGCTGCGGCCGGCGCCAATGTCACGCTGGCCCAGTCGCTGCTGCAGCAGTCGGACACCACCCTCACCGCCGTCCAGAACGCACTGCAGAGCGCCTCCGAACTGGTGCTGCAGGCAGGCAACGGAACGCTGACGGATGCCAATCGCGCGACGATCGCGACCCAGCTCAAGGGCGTGCTCGATAATCTCGTCGGCCTCGCGAACACCACGGATGCGCGTGGCCAGCCGTTGTTCGGTGCCGCCACTGGCGACAGCGCCGTGACGGTCGGCACTGACGGTACGGTGAGCTTCACCGGTACCGGCAGCCCGGCGGCGATTCCGATCGGGGGCGATCAGCAGATCGTCGCGACCGACACCGCCGCGCGCGTGTTCGGCGGCATCGCGACCGCGAGCGGCACCAGCGATGTGTTCGCGATCATCTCGAAATTCGCCGCAGCGCTCAATGCCGGCGGCAGCGTGACGGCGGCGGCCAAGGAAGCCGGCAACGCGCTGACCGCTGCGCAGACTCAGGTGACGAGCGTGCAGGGCTCGGTGGGCGCCCGCGCCGCGCGGCTCGAGCTGGTCTCCAGCCAGCTGACCGACACCGCCGCGAATCGCGAGACCGACCGGTCAGCGCTCGAGGATACCGACGTCACCGCCGCGATCACCGAGTTGCAGAAGACCATGACGATCCTCTCGGCGACCCAGGCGAGCTTCACCAAGCTCAGCCAATTGTCCTTGTTCGATTATCTCAAGTGATCCCGGCCGGTTGGTAACCGGTTGGCTACGAAATCCAGTTAACCGGGAATGATCGCGGCCGTTCTCAGGAATGGCGGCATAATAGGGGGACCCAGCAGACCATGTTTCCGGTGATCGGCCTCGTCGTACTGCTCGTCATGATCTTTGGCGGCTTCGCGATCACCGGCGGCGCGCTCGGCCCGGTGATGGAAGCGATTCCGCACGAAATGCTGATCATCGGCGGCGCCGCCGCCGGCGCGCTGATCATCGGCAATTCGATGAAGGAACTGAAGGCGCTGGGCGGCAGCTTCTCCAAGATCTTCAAGGGCCCCAAATACAACAAGCAGGATTATCTCGACACGATCTTCCTCGTGTCGAAGCTGATGAAGATGCTGCGCACCGAGGGCCCCATCGCGCTCGAGCCGCATGTCGAGGATCCGAAATCCTCCGCGCTCTTCGCCGAATATCCGCGCCTGCTCGCCGACCATACGCTGATCAACCTGATCGCCGACACGCTGCGGCTCGTCGTGGTCTCCTCGGGTACGCTCGACGTGCATGCGGTCGAGGACGTCATGGACAACATGATCAAGACTCACCATCACGAAGTCGAAGGGCCGCACGGCACGCTGGCGAGCCTCGCCGACGCGCTTCCCGCGCTCGGCATCGTCGCGGCGGTGCTCGGCGTGGTGAAGACCATGGGGTCGATCGACAAGCCGCCGGCGATCCTCGGCGCGATGATCGGCTCGGCCCTGGTCGGCACCTTCATGGGCGTGCTGCTTGCCTATGGCATCGTCAGCCCGCTCGCCAACCGGCTGAAACAGGTCGTCGAGGCAGATGCGGCGATCTATCATGTGGTCAAGCAGATCATCATCGCCTCGCTCCACGGCCATCCGCAGCCGCTGGTGATCGAGGCGGCGCGCTCCGGCATCGCCCATTCGAACCAGCCCGGCTTCGCCGAGGTCTTCGACGGTCTCAGGGGTCGATAGACGGTGGCCGCGCGCGCACCGCACGGCAGCAACCAGCCGCCGAAGATCATCTACAAGAAGATCTATATCGAGGGGCATGGCGGGCATCACGGCGGTGCCTGGAAGGTCGCCTATGCCGATTTCGTGACCGCGATGATGGCCTTCTTCCTGCTGATGTGGCTGCTGGGCGCGACCAACGAGAAGCAACGCAAGGCGCTCGCCGACTATTTCGCGCCGACACTCGTCCAGATGAAGCAGAACAGCGCCGGCTCCAACGGCATGTTCGGCGGCGATTCGATCACCGACAAGGACAACTACCCGCACAAGGCCTCGCAGACCGGCACGCGATCGATGACGATCCCGGTCGAGGCGCTCGGCGGCGACCAGGTCGGCACCGGCCAGAAGGGCACGCTGAAGGACAAGGCAGTCCTCGGCGCCGAGGACCGCAAGAACTTCGAGAAGATGCACCGCCAGGTGGCGCAGGCGATGTCGTCCAACCCCAAGCTGTCGAAGCTCGCCTCGCATGTCCGCTTCGTGCGGACCCAGAACGGGCTGCGCATCGACCTGATCGACGACGCCAATTATTCGATGTTCGGGGTCGGCACGACGCAACTCGAGCCCGAGGCGGCCAAGCTGATCGGGCTGATCGCCGAATCGATCCGGGACACGACCAACCCGATCATGATCCGCGGCCATACCGACAGCCTGGGCTATGGCGATCCGCTCGCCATGAACAACTGGATGCTGTCGAGCGGCCGCGCCGAGGCGACCCGCCGGCGGCTGGCATCGGGCGGCATTCCCGAGCAGCGCTTCAACCGGATCGAAGGCGTCGCCGACCGCGAGCCGATGATCGAGGACAACCCGGCCGATCCGCGCAACCGCCGCGTCGCGATCACGCTGTTGTACCGCGCGACGAGCTTCGGCCAGTAAACCCAGCCGTCGGTGGCAGGCCATCCTGTCGATGATGATCTCACCGGTTGGAAACTGCGCCCCCGCCACCTAGGTAGGGGCAGTGAGCAAGTCCGCCGTCACTGCCCGAATCGCCGACGGCGTATCCTCGATTCAGGCCGCGGATTGGGATGCCTGCGCCGGCTCGGCCAATCCCTTTGTCGGGCATGATTTTCTCTCGATCCTTGAGGAATCGCGCAGCGCCGTCGCCGAGACCGGCTGGCAGCCGCTGCCGATCGTGATCGACGGCGCCGATGGTCGCCCCGCCGCGATCGCGCCCGCCTATGGCAAGAGCCACAGCCAGGGCGAATATGTCTTCGATCATGGCTGGGCCGATGCCTGGGAACGGGCAGGCGGGCGCTATTATCCCAAGCTTCAGGTCGCGGTGCCCTTCACTCCCGCGCCCGGGCCACGCCTGCTGCTGCGGGACGCGGCGCTGGCCCCGGCGCTGATCGGCGCGATCGAGGCGGTCACCGACCAGCATCGCCTGTCGTCCGCCCATGCGACCTTCATCGCGCCCGAGCAGCTTCCCCTGTTCGAGGCGGCGGGGTGGCTGATGCGCGCCGGTACGCAATATCACTGGCAGAACCAGGGCTATGGCGGGTTCGAGGATTTCCTCGGCGCGCTCGCGAGCCGGAAGCGCAAGGCGATCCGCAAGGAGCGCAGCGCCGCGGTGGAGGGCCTGACGATCCGGCACGTCACCGGCGCGGCCATCACCGAGGCGGACTGGGATGCCTTCTGGATCTTCTACCAGGATACCGGCTCGCGCAAATGGGGCCGCCCCTATCTGACCCGCCGGTTCTTCTCGCTGCTCGGCGAGCGCATGGCCGACAAGGTGCTGCTGATCCTCGCCGAGCGCGACGGCCGCCGGATCGCCGGGGCGCTCAACCTGATCGGTGCAGACACGCTCTACGGCCGCTATTGGGGCTGCACCGAGGAAGTGCCCTTCCTCCATTTCGAGCTCTGCTATTATCAGGCGATCGACGCCGCGATCGCACGCGGGCTGAAGACAGTCGAAGCCGGCGCGCAGGGCGAGCACAAGCTCGCGCGCGGCTATGTGCCGGTGACGACCTGGTCAGCGCATTACATCCCCGATCCGGGCTTCAGGCGGGCGGTCGCGCAGTTCCTGGAGCAGGAGCGGCAGGCGGTGGCGTCCGATCAGGCGTGGCTGGGGGAAGCGACCCCGTTCCGCCGCGGGCCCTGAGCCGCCGGGCCTGGATTTCCAGCGCCCTGATCTCTTCCGGGAACAGCGGTACCGGCGGCGGCGTAACCTTGTGGTCGACCCGGAACAGGACGCTCGAGCCGTTGCGCCACACTTCGACCAGCCCGGCATTGAATTTCGGATCGTAGCGCGGCGGCTGGATCAGCCAGACATAGTCGAACGCATCGCGCGGGAAGCGCGCCAGCGACAGCGAGATGCTGCGCCACCATTCGCCGCGGCAATATTTCTCCGTCACGATCTGCGACGCATCATGCGCGAAACGGCGGGCGGGGCCGTAGCGCGCGGTCAGCAGTTGCGCGCCGGCCATCGACCATTGATCGTTGCTGTAGGCGAGGCGCCGCTCGAGCGCGATCGCAGGCAGATGCTCGAGCCGGCTCATCAGCCAGCCGCCGCGGCATTCAGTGCCCACGAAGCTGACCAGTTTTGCCCCCACCGGGACATGATCGAGCGCCTTGAGCTCGCGATCATAGGCCTGGCTGTAGAGCCAGAAGCTGATCGTCGTGCCGGCGATCCGCACGAGGAAGAAGGCAAGGCCGAGCGCCGCCAGCGTCGCGCTGTGGCGGATCGAGACGCCCGGCTTGGGCCGGAGCGCGATCACGGCGATGCCGATAACGAACGGGGCCAAGCGCATATCGGCATAGGCCGAACCGAACACGATCCGCGGCAGCAGGATGAACACCGCGAGCAGGAAGAGCGCCGAAAGGCCCAGGTTGCGCGAATATTCGATGGCCGGATCGCGGAAACCCTTGAACAGGATCAGGAACAGGATTGCGGCGGAAGCGATGTCGAACAACGCCCAGCGATCGTCGAGCATCTTGGTCAGCCAGATCACCTTGGCGTGCCAGTCGAACCAGTCCGATGTCTCGCCGCCGACATGATGGCCGCTGCGCCACATCACCATCATCACCATCGGCAGGGCGAGCGGGAGGCAGTTCAGCCCGGCGCGCACCCAGGCGTTGAGCCAGCGATGCCCGGCATCGTGCTGGCGGACCATCTCGCCCGAAAAGGCGAGCACGCCGAGCACGCCCCACCCGAAGGTGTGGCACACCCACAGCGCGCAGGAGAGCGGCACGAAGATGATCGCGCGCAGCCGCAGCTTGCCGAGCCGCGCCAGCCGCAGCCACAGCGCGAAGGCGTTGAGCGCAATCGCCATCGACAGCGCGAAGTTGATGAAACCGAAATGGAAGGGATAGCTATAGGCGATCGGCAGCGCGAACAGGGCAGTCGCCGGAATGCGGCCATGCACCTCGCGCGCGATCCAGAGCAGGCCGGTCACCGTCAGCGCCGGGATCGTCATGACGATCAGCTTCAGCGCCAGCTCGAGCCCGAAGACCTTGGACAGCGGGATGATCAGGATGTCGATCCCGAGATTGCCGATCAGCTGCCACTGGAAATCATACCACTCGCGCAGCCACGCATGGTCCTGATAGGCCAGCTGCACCCGGTAGCGCCCGAGATGACCCGGCAGGTCGACCAGCGGCGGGATCGTCGGCCACAGCAGCGGTATGATCGCAACGATCGCCATTGCCGCGACGAACCATCGTGTCTGCCACCAGTGCAGCGGTGCCGTTTGGGTGCCCTCCATCACATCGTCCTTACCGGGGCACCGTAGCGCTAGACAAGCGCGCTTTCGACGGTCGGACAACGCGGTACAGGGCGGAGCGGCCGTTCGACCAGACCGGCGCCAGGTCAGCCGCGCGGGCCCGCCCCGCCGGAAAGCCGATCGTCCAGACATAGGAGAAGGTCGCACGGTCGAAGCCGGCGATCGCCTGGTCGAAGCCGGTTTGCCGCCACGGCGCGTCCGGTCGGCGGACCAGTTGCGAGGGATCGCGGTCGAGCGGTGCGGCACCGGGATGAAGCGGCTCGATCAGCTGCTGCCCTGCAATCGCCCATTGCCCGTTGGTGAAAACGCGCCGTCGCGCGATCGCGATCCCGTCGAGATGGGCCAGCCGCGGATTCTCCCACGCGGCAGTCGATGGCTCGTCGACCAGCACGAGGAGTGCTGCGCCGGCCGGGATCAGCGGCAGGCCGCCCAGCTCGGCCTGCTGTCCCCGGGCGAACAGCGCGAAGGCGGCGACCGACGTGACGATGCGCAGCGCGAAGAACCCGCTTCCCGCCAGCGCCAGCCGGTTCGCCAGCGCCGCCTCGCCGGGCGCGACCCGGATGGCGAGCAATGCGACCGCCACCGTGCCCGGCAGGATCCGCATGTCGACATAGGCGCCGCCGGCATAAAGCCGCGGCAGCAGCAGGAAGGCGACCAGCCCCAGCAGGGCCGGCACGCCCAGCACCGGCGCAAAGGATAGCCGCTTCGACCGGAGCGCCGTCCAGAGCAGCAGCGCGAGCAGGATGACGCAGGCGACGTCATAGGCCTTCCAGCGCTCGCGCAGCAGCGCCGCGATCCACTGCGCCTTTGCCGCCAGGTGGAACCAGTCGCCGGTATCGCCGGCAAGGCCGACCCCGCCAGTCGCGGCCAGCAGTTGCGGCCACGCCATCGGCGCGCAGCACAGGGCCGCCCGAAGCGCTGCGCCACCGCGCGGTTCGTCCCGTTCGCGCCGCATCGCCCATTCGGCGCCAAACGCGAACAAACCCAGCATCGCCCAGCCGAAACTATGGCAGAGCCACACCAGGCCGGCGATCGGCACGAACAGCAGGATACGCACCCAGGGCCGCGACCGCCGCGCGAGCCTGATCCACAGCGCCAGGCCGGCCAGTGCCAGCGCCGCGGCCAGCGCGAAATTCACGAAGCCGAGCTGGAAGGGGAGCGCGAAGGCGAGCGGCAGGGCAAAGGGCGCGGCCGGCGGCATGCGCCCATGCGCCTCGCGCGCCAGCCACAGCATCGCGGCCACCGTCACGGGCGGAATCAGCCCGACGACCAGATGGCTCGCCGGCTCGACATCGAGCAACGGGTGCAGCGCCAGCACCAGCCCTTCGACCCCGAGATTGCCGATCGGCGCCCAATGCACGGCATAGTGCCGGGCAAGCGGCGGCTGCCCCGCCTCGGCCATGATCCGATAGAGCCCGAGATGGCCGGGCATGTCGACCAGCGGCGGCAGCGCGGGCCACAGCAGCGGCAGCCCCGACGCGAGGATCGCGGCGAGCACGAACCAGCGCGTCTGCCACCAGGGCAGCCCGTCTCCATCCCCCTGCATTGGCGGTCTTTAGCGCGACGGCGCGGCGGGGAACAGGCCGGGTTCGACGCGATAGAGGGAGATGCCCGGCGCGCCGCCCGGGACCGGGCGCAGCCAGGCCGGCGGATGCGCACTATGAAGCCGGTTCAGCGTCTGCCCGTTGCCGCGTGCCGCCGCGCCCAGTTCGGCGAAGCTGTCGGCGCAGACCGCGACATAATCGACCTGCCATTGCCGCGCGATCGCGGCCGCGGTGTCGGGCCGGCCGAGGAAGAAGCGATAGACCGCGACATTGCCGGCATTGTTGCGGTGATAGGGCGCACCGACCACGCTCAGGCGGGTCGCAGCGATCGCATAGGCGCCGAGATCGAGCGGGGCGAGCAACCGGCCGGGCGGCAGCGCCGCCAGGCTTGCCAGTGCCTCGGGCGCGGTGCAGCTTCCCGCCGCCGCCCGACCACCGCTGCCAGGCGCCTTGTGCGGGACGAGCGCATCGGCAGCCAACGGATAGAGCATGCCGGCCGAGACGATCCAGGCCCCGGCCATCCAGCCCGTCCCGCGGCGGCGCGCGGCGGCGATCACCGTTGCCAGCGCGGGGGCCGCGAGGATCGCCCCCGCATAGGCGCCGCGCAGCTGCACACAGGCCAGCGCGAGCGCCGCGACCTGCAGCGTCAGCAGCGCGATCCACCGATAGTCGCGCGAATCGAGGAAGCACCAGGCGGTCGCCACGATCCCCGCAGCCATCACGCCAGCATAGCCGACCGCGACGCCCGGCGCGGCGGAAAAGAGCGGCTGCGCCTCGCCGACCTTGCCCAGCCAGAGCTGCGCCAGCATCGGATCGATCATGCCGTAGGGCGCGAGGCATTGCGGCGCGACCGCGATCACGCCAGCGCCGATCACGCCAGCGACGAGGATCGCCAGCATCGCCCGCATCGCGGGCTTGGTGAAGTCGCGCGCCGCGAGCGCCAGCAGCATCGGCGCGAACGCCGCGATCACTGCGCCGCGCCAGGCGATCGCCGTGAAGCCGTCACAGGCGGGATAGCCCCATTGCGCCGTCTTGAAGATGATCGAGGCGCCGAGCAGCCCGGCGCCGAGCGCGATGCCGAACCCCATCATGCGATCGTCAGCGGCGTGGCGCGCGAACAGCCACTCGCCCGCCATGGCCAAGCCGGCGGCAGCGATCAGCGGCGCAGTCTCCATCCCGATGACGAGGCTCGCCGCCGCCGCCAGGCCCGCGGTGAGGCCATGGCCGAGCGAAGGCGGCTGGACCAGCGTGCGCGTGACGACCAGCAGCAGCACGATCTGCAGGCCGTGATGATCGATCCGGCCAGGCAGGAAGATCGTCGTGGCCGGAAACGCGATCGCGGCGACGACGGCGGCGGTGCGCGCGACGCTGGAGCCGCCCAGCGACCGCGCGATGCGGGCGACGAGGAACAGCGCCGCGCCGAACAACAGCGTCGGCCAGATGATCACGGCGATGATTTCCGCCTGGTGCGCGCCGACCAGCGGCGTCAGCAGCGCGATCATTGCACCCGGCACGAGATCCGGCAGGCGCGACCAGTGCATCGCCAGCCCCGGCGCTTCGCCGAGGCGATATTGCAGCAGGTCGTTGAAGCGCTGCCCGGCCAGCCAGTCGCGAATCTGCTGCAGGCGCATCACGTCGTCGGTGTCGGGCAGGCGGAGCGCGGAAAGCTGGTGCCAGTCACGAGCCGCCCAGGCAGCCGCCAGGACCGCGGCGAGCAGCGTCGCAACAAGGGCATCGCCCAAGATCAGCCGTCGTTCGGTTCGTGTCCGCATGGCGCCGGACTAGCGAAAACCGGTTAAGGCGGGGTTAGGGCACGCGGCCCCCCGGCATCAATCCCGGTCGCGCCGCCCGAGCAGCCGCAGCCGCAGCGCGTTGAGCTTGATGAAGCCCGCCGCATCGCGCTGATCATAGGCGCCCTGATCGTCCTCGAAGGTCACCACCTTCTCCGAATAGAGCGAATTGGGCGATTTGCGGCCGACGACGTACACCCCGCCCTTGTAGAGCTTGAGCCGGACAGTGCCCGAGACCTTCGCCTGACTGTGGTCAATCGCCGCCTGGAGCATCTCGCGCTCGGGCGAGAACCAGAAGCCGTTATAGATCAACTCGGCATAGCGCGGCGCCAGCTCGTCCTTGAGATGGGCCGCGCCGCGATCGAGTGTCAGCTGCTCGATCCCGCGATGCGCGAGATAATAGATGGTGCCGCCCGGCGTCTCGTACATGCCGCGCGACTTCATCCCGACGAAGCGGTTCTCGACCAGGTCGAGCCGGCCGATGCCGTGCTTGCGCCCGAGATCGTTGAGCTTGGCGAGCAGCGTCGCCGGGCTCATCCCCTCGCCATTGACCGCGACGCCGTCGCCGCGCTCGAAATCGATCGTGATGAATTCCGGCTGGTCAGGCGCGTCCTCGGGATCGACGGTGCGCGAATAGACGTAATCGGGCACTTCCTCCCACGGATCCTCGAGCACCTTGCCCTCGGACGAGGTGTGCAGGATGTTCGCATCGGTCGAGAAGGGCGCCTCGCCGCGCTTGTCCTTCGAGACCTGGATCTGGTGCTGCTCGGCGAATTCGATCAGGCGCGTGCGGCTGGTCAGGTCCCATTCGCGCCACGGCGCGATCACCTTGATATCGGGCGCGAGCGCATAATAGCCCAGCTCGAAGCGCACCTGGTCGTTGCCCTTGCCGGTCGCGCCATGGCTGACCGCATCGGCGCCCACCAGCTTCGCGATCTCGATCTGGCGCTTGGCGATCAGCGGCCGCGCGATCGAGGTGCCGAGCAGGTACAACCCCTCGTACAGCGCATTGGCGCGCATCATCGGGAAGACATAGTTGCCGACGAACTCCTCGCGCAGATCGTCGATGAAGATATGCTCGGGCTTCACGCCGGCCGCCTCGGCCTTGCGCCGTGCCGGCTCGAGTTCCTCGCCCTGGCCGAGATCGGCGGTGAAGGTCACCACCTCGCACTGATAGGTCTGCTGCAGCCATTTCAGGATCACGCTGGTGTCCAGCCCGCCCGAATAGGCGAGGACGACGCGGTTGATCTTGTCGGTCATGAAAACGGCTCCGCAGGCATGCTTTGAAATCGGCCCGCGCTCTAGGGTCCGGGAGCCGGTTCCGCAACCTCGATGGTCCGCAACAGCCCGGGAAGATGCGCACCGAGCGACGCCGCGCGGTACAGGTAGCTCGCCGTCAGCGCCCACCAGATGCCGCTTTCGCCCCAGGGGCGGAGCGCGAGATCGGTCGCGATATAGAGCGCGGTGGCGACGATCGCTGCGTTGCGCAGCGCCCGGCCACGCGTGGCGCCGATGAAGATGCCGTCGAGCAGCCAGGCCGGCACACCGATCGCCGGGATGATCGCGGCATAGGGCAGCATGGCCATGGCCTGGGCGCGCACGCCCGCATCGCTCGCGAAAAAGGCGATCAGCGGCCCGCCCAGCGCCAGGAACAACAGTGCGAAGCCGATCCCGGCCGCCAGCGAAAACTCGCCCGTCAGCCGGATCGCCCGCACGACCGCCGCCCTGGACCGCGCTCCGATCGCCTGACCCACACGGGCTTCGGCAGTGAAGGCGAAGCCGTCGAGCACGAAGGCCGAGACGCTGACGAACTGCATCAGCACATGGTTCGCCGCCAGCGCCGTCGCACCGAGCCGCGCGCCCGCGTTGGTGAACCAGACGAACAGCAGGAGCAGCGCCATGGTACGGAGCATGATATCGGCATTGACGGCGAACAGCCGCCGGAGCGCCCCGCCGCCGAACAGCGCCGGGGAAAGCTGCCGCCGCCAGTCCAGGCCCCGCCCCGCGATCATCAGGCCGAGGGCGAGCGAAGTCCATTCCGCGCAGGCGGTGCCGAGGCCGACCCCGCGCGCGCCCAACCCGAAATGCCGGACGAACAACAGGTCCAGCCCGATATTGACGAGATTCATTGCGATCTGCAGCGCCAGCGCTGCGCGCGTCCGCCCCAGGCCGAGCAGCCAGCCGTTGATCGCGAACACGGCCAGGCTCGCCGGCGCGCCGAGGAAGCGCGCGCCGACATAGCCCCGCGCCGCCGCATCGAGCGCGCCGCCGCCGGACAGCACCCCGAAGGCGAGCGGGACCAGCATGATCTGCAGCGCGAACAGGATCGTCCCCAGCACCACCCCGGCAATCACGCCGCGCAGCAGCATCGCCGCCACCTCCTGCGCGTCGCCGGCGCCTTCGGCCTGTGCCGTCATCCCTGTCATGCCCATGCGCAGGAAACCGAAGGTCCAGAAGATCATGTTGATCACGACCGTACCCAGCGCCACCCCGGCGAGTGCGGCAGCGTCACCGGTGCGCCCGATCACCGCGGTATCGACCAGCCCGACCAGCGGCACGGTCGTCTGGCCCAGCATGATCGGCCAGGCCTGCGCGAAGATCGCGCGCCGGGTGAGCGGAGCGGAAGTCATGAATCGCGGATAGGCGGCCACCGGCCGCTACGCTACCCTTGGGCGGGAGCGACTCGAAAGGGTGGCGTGGTGGAGAACAAGACCAGGGCGACGGACATAGACGTCGGAGCCTTCCTCGCCCGGATCGAGCCCGCGCAGCGGCGCGAGGATGGCCGCGCCGTGCTTGACCTCATGGCGCGCGTCACCGGCGAGGCGCCGAAAATGTGGGGGCCGTCGATCATCGGCTTCGGGACGCGCTCCTATCGCTACGACAGCGGCCGTAGCGGCGAGATCTGCCGGATCGGCTTCTCGCCGCGCAAGGCGCAGCTCGTCTTCTATCTCGCCGCCGGCCTGCCCGGCCGCGACGCGCTGCTCGCGAAACTCGGCGCGCATGCGACCGGCAAGGGCTGCCTCTATGTCCGGAAGCTCGCCGATATCGATCTTGCCGTCCTCGAGGCGCTGATCGCACGCTCCTGGGCGTTCAGGGCGCCGGATTAGCCGGCCCGAAGCGCCCGCTCTTCCTCGATCATATAGTCCCGCGTGATCGGCAGGGTGTGGCGATTCTTGGCATATTGCAGCTGGTAATTGACCATCCCGCCATAGCGGAACGCGCAGGACGCGCCGGCCAGGTAGAATTGCCACATGCGATAGAAGGGCTCGTCGTACAGCGCGACGATTGCATCGCGCGCAGCGACAGTGCGCTCGTACCAATGGTCGATCGTATAGGAATAGTGCAGCCGCAGCACCTCGACATCGGTGAGGAAGAAGCGAAGCCCCTCATTGGCCTTCACGATCTCCGACAACGCCGGGTTATAGCCGCCCGGGAAGATATATTTCGCAGTCCAGTCATCGGTCACGCCGGGGCCGCCGGCGCGGCCGATCGTATGGAGCAGCATCACGCCATCCTCGGTCAGCAGGTCGCGGCATCGCCTGAAGAAGGTGCGGTAATGCGCCGGGCCGACATGCTCGAACATGCCGACCGACACGATCCGGTCGAAGCTGCCGGTGACATGGCGGTAATCGATCAGCTCGAACCTGACCTTGTCGGCCACGCCGGCCTCCTCGGCGCGGCGGCGCGCGACCTTGATCTGCTCCTCGGACAGGGTGACGCCGAGCACCTCGGCGCCGGTCCTGGCGTGGAGATACAGCGCCATGCCGCCCCAGCCACAGCCGATATCGAGCACCTTCATCCCCGGCTTCAGCGCGAGCTTGGCGGCGATATGCGCCTTCTTGTCGGCCTGCGCCTGCTCCAGGCTGTTCGCGGGATCGGTGAAATAGGCGCAGCTATATTGCCGGTCGGCATCGAGGAAGAGATCGTAGAGCCGGTCGCTCAGGTCATAGTGATGCGCGACATTCTTCTTCGAGCGCCGCGCCATGTTGACTCGGTTCAGCCGGTGGGTGACCGCGGCCACCGCACGCCGCGCACGACTGGCGTGGAGCGCGCCGAGCCCGTGTTCCCACAGGTCGTTCGCGGTCATCAGGCGGACGAGGCTCATCACATCCTCGCCATCGACCGTCATCCGGCCCTGCATATAGGCCTCGCCCGCGCCCAGGCTGGGATTGCGGACGATGAAGCTGGCCGCACCATTGTCGGTGAAGCGGATCGATACGTTCGGGAAATCCGGATCGGGATCCGGCGTACCGAAGGTACGGACGGTGCCGTTGGCGTGGTGGACGGTGAGTTGCCCACGTTTGACGCGGGCGGCGAGGAACATGTCGATCAGGGCCATATTGGCCCTCCGTAACAATCAGATGCCGGCATACCAATCGTAATCTACATGATCCTCCCAATAGCCGCCCTTGCCCAGGCCGATCCCGGCGAGCGAGGCGACGGCGTCGATCCGCATGACGTATTTCGCGTGCTTGTAGCCGAGCTGCCGCTCGACCCGCAGGCGCAGCGGCGCGCCGTGACCAATATCGAGCACTGCATCGTTCATCGCCCAGGCGAGGATCGTCTGGGGATGGAACGCATCGACCACATCGATCGATTCGTAGTAATTGTGGCCGCGATACAGATCGGCGCAGGTGAAGACGAGATAGCGCGCGTCGCGCCGGATCCCCGCCGCTTTGAGGATGGTGCCGAGCATCGGCCCATGCCATTTGCCGATCGCGCTCCATCCCTCGACGCAATCGTGCCGGGTGATCTGAGTGCGCGCCGGGATCGCGCGGATCTGCGCCAGCGACAGGCTGAGCGGCGTCGCGACGAGACCGCCGACCTGGAGCCGCCAGCCGGCGAAGCGCTCCGCTGCCATCGCATTGTAATCTGGCGTGTTGGGATTGTTGGTGCCGTTGGTACGGAACACCGGGGACATCTGGTCGGGGCGGAACTCCGTCGCGAGCGAATGCCGGTTCGACAGCGCACGCTGCAGCCCCATGTTCATTTTCTCGCCCGAGAACAGGATCTTGCGGAAACCCGGATTCTCCGCGATCCGGTCGCACCCGGACAGCAACGCCCCGGCACCGATCGCGCCCGTGGCGACCAGCGCGCGGCGGGTGATGAGCCTCTTCATGAATCCTCCTTCGGCACCGTCCACCGCCCGGTGATCATCGATCGCACCTCGTTCCAGGGATCGGCCAGGATCACCAGCGCCAGATGCACGATGATGAAGGCGACCAGGCCGGCCGCCGCGATAAAATGGATCGAGCGCGCCGATTGCCGCCCGCCGAATATGTCCAGCAGCCAGGGCCAGGCCGCGTCCATCCCGGGCGACATGGTCAGCCCCGTGAAGATCATCAGCGGGATCAGCACGAAGATGACGAGGACATAGGAGAGTTTCTGGAAGATGTTGAACGCCGCCGGATTGGCCGGATCGTGAAAGCGAAAGGCGAGATGCTCCTTTAGGTCATGGAGCAGGCTGCGGGGCTTGAGCTCGTCCGCGCGGACGCGAAGGTCGCGCTGGAAATGGCGATTGATCAGGCTCGTGGCCATGAAGGCGAGCAGGCCGAAGCCCAGCAACAGCGCAAACAGCATATGCCAGCGTCGCGACAGCGCCAGGTTATAGGTCGACGGGATGGTCAGCCAACCCGGCCACCGCGGCAGGCTCAACCACGGATGATCGAAATTCGCGCCGTAATTGCCCCAGTAGAGATGCGGGTGGGCATTGAAGATCATCAGGCCGCTGCCGATCATGATGAAGATCGTGATCGCGTTGATCCAGTGCCACAGGCGGGTGGCGACACGGTGACGATAGATCGTCCGTGCCGGGGCGCCGTGCGCGGAATCTGGGGCCGGGGTCGGTTCGTCCATCGGGCGCGTCTCCTGACCGGTGCTTATCCGCTTTACCCGGCTTGGAGAACCGCCCTTCGCACAACGAGGACCAAGGCTGGACCGCACGGCACCGCCCGGCGAGCTGGACAATGATTTGATTCAACGTCCCGGCGGCATGGTGCACGGTGCCGCGAAGGAATCATCGGGCCGGTTCCCCCGCTCATTCTCATGACCATTCACCAGGGAACGCTCGGCGGCCGATCCGCCCGCTGTTATTCCGCTCTTATTCCGCTGTTCCCGGATAACAGCGGAATTTGCTCCAGGCCATTGAAATGGGATGGGAAAAATCGGCCGGTTTTCCAACATAACAGCGGAGAAAAAATATCGGCGCGACTCGGCGCCGGACGCCCGCCGAACCGGCCTAGGAATAGGCGCGCCAGAAAAAGACCGCGGTCGTCGCCGCCGTCACCAGCAAGGTCCAGATTCGAATGACGGCGGGTGGCAGCACCAGCCCGAGCCGCGCCCCGAGATAGCCGCCGGCGATCGCGCCGAGCAGCATCGGCAGGCACAGCAGCCAGCGCACCATGCCCGTCGCGACGAAGACGATCGCCGCCGCCGCATTGGCCATGGCCAGCATCAGCGTGCGCGGTGCCGCGAGCCGGTGCGGCTCGGTCCCGGCGAGCAGCCCCCACGTCGCGGTCATCATCAGCCCGACACCGCCGCCGAAATAACCACCATAGATGCCGAGCAGGATCTGCGCGACGATCAGCGTCCGGGCCCCGATGCCGACGCGTGCGCGCAACAGGGTCGACGCTTTGCGACCGAAGGCCAGCGCGATCGTCGCGAGCAGCAGCAGCCAGGGCACGACGATGTCGAAGACGGGGGCCGGCGTCGCGACCAGCAACAGGCTTCCCACCAGCCCGCCACCAAAGGCGATCGCGGCCAGCGCGCGGACGCTGATGCCCGACATCGGCTCGAGTCCGTCGCGATACGCCCAGGCGCTGGCGATCGCGCCCGGCTGGAGCGCGACATTGCTCGTCGCATTGGCGATCGGCGAAGGCAGGCCGAGCGCGATCAGCATCGGCATGGTGGCGAAGGTGCCGCCGCCGGCGAGCGAGTTCATCGCGCCGCCGACCAGCCCCGCGCCGGCGGCGAGCGCCAGCCCTGACCAGTCAGCCAAGCGCCGCCAGCTTTTCCTCGGCCTGACGATCGAGTTCGGCGCGGCTCTTCTTCTCGGACGCGGTCTTCAACTGCCCGCAGGCCGCATCGATGTCGCGCCCGCGCGGGGTGCGCACCGGGGCCGAGATGCCGGCCTCGAAAACGATGCTCGAAAAGCTGCGAATCCGCTCCGGCGTCGAGCACTCATAGGGCGCGCCGGGCCACGGGTTGAACGGGATCAGGTTTACCTTGGCGGGCAGGCGATAGTGGCGGATCAGCCGGACCAGTTCGTGCGCGTCCGCATCGCTGTCGTTCTTGTCGCGCAGCATGACATATTCGAACGTGATACGCCGGGCATTATTCGCGCCCGGATAATCGGCGCAGGCCTGGAGCAGTTCCTCGATGCCGTATTTCCGGTTGATCGGGACGATCTCGTCGCGGACCTCCTTGGTCACGGCGTGGAGTGAAACCGCCAGGTTCACCCCGATCTCGGCGCCGGCGCGCGCCATCATCGGCACCACGCCCGAGGTCGAGAGGGTGATGCGGCGCTTCGACAGGGCAAGCCCGTCGCCGTCCATCACCAGCTTGAGCGCGTCGCGTACCGCATCGAAATTATAGAGCGGCTCGCCCATCCCCATCATCACGATGTTGGTCAGCATCCGGCCCTCGGGCTGGCTCGGCCATTCGCCCAGGCCGTCCCGCGCGAGCATCACCTGGCCGACGATCTCGCCCGCCGTGAGATTGCGGACGAGGCGCATCGTGCCGGTATGGCAAAAACGGCAGTTGAGCGTGCAGCCGACCTGGCTCGACACGCACAAGGTTCCCCGATCGGCATCGGGGATGAACACCATCTCGTAATCCTGCCCGTCGGGCGAACGCAGCAGCCATTTACGCGTGCCATCGGTCGAAACCTGCGCCTCCACCACCTCGGGGCGGCCGATTACGAACCGCTCGGCGAACCAGGGGTGCTGCGCCTTGGAAATGTCCGTCATCGCCGTGAAGTCGGTCGCGCCGCGATTGTACATCCAGTGCCACAGCTGCTTGGCGCGCAGCTTGGCCTGTTTCGACTCCATCCCCGCCTCTTCCAGCGCAGCGCGGATCGCCTCGCGCGGCAGGCCGATCAGGTCGGTCCGGCCATCCTCGCGCAGCGTCGGCGCGCGCGGGACGGGCACGGGATCGATGTGCCCCGGAATGGGCATGGAATATGTCGGGGTATCAAGCATCGCGGGCACATAGGCGATTTCCGCGGCTTTTTCCACCACGCCCGTCGGCAGGGCCAAAACGGGCGGGAGCGCTGCCCCCGCCCGCCCGGTCAGAACGACGCAGAGACCGAGAACACGACCTGCGATCCGGCGATCGAACTGCCGTCCTTGGTCGAGCTGAAGTTCGGCAGGAGATAGGCCGAATCGGCGCGGCTGATGTCGGTATCGACATAGGCGACGCCGAGCGTGACCGGCCCGACCACCGCATCCAGGCCGAGCATCCAGTCGGCATAGCTGCCGGTCGGGGCCACGCTGGTGCCGTTGGGGCCAAGGCCCGGATTGCCGTCCGAATAGCCGAAATGCGCCTTGGCGGTCAGCGGTGTTCCCGGAATGCCGGCGCTGGCATCGCCCCAAAGATAGAGATTGTCTTCGGATTGCCCCCGGCTGTTGGCCGTGTTCGAGAAATTGCCCAGCGCCTCCTGCTTGGGCGCATAGGCGACGCCCGCGAGCAGGCTGACCGGCCCGAGCGTGCCGCTCAGCTTGACATAGGGCTCGGCGAAATCGGTGTTGCTGGCGCCACCGGGATACATATACCAGGTCAGCCCGACATCGAGCGTGCCGCCGCCGACGGGCAGCTTGTAGCCGGCATAGAGATCAAGCTCCATATTGGAGCCGCCGAACGTCCCCCAGCCGGCCAGGTTTGAGGCCCATGTGCCCGCATAAAGACCGGATTCATGCGTCACGGTCAGGCCCCCCTGGATCGCCATCTCCTTGTCGGACTGCGAGACGCCGCGGAAGCGATAGTCAGAGACCAGCGCCACCGATCCGGAAACGGTGAACGCCTTGGGCGGATCGGTATCCTGGGCGAAGGCAGGAACGGCAGGCAGCAGCGCCGACATGCCGATGAACGCGAGCGTGTATTTCATGGAACCTCCCGAAGACCAAGGATGAGGCTCCTCCTGCGCCCGGATCGCTGGGTCGCTCACTTCCACAAGGGGGCTGGGGAAGGGGACGTCAATCGATCCGGACGCTGACACGCTAGGCTGGCCGCATTGCTGCGGTTTCGCCGCATTGTAAGAAAGGATTGCCGGTCCTTCCGTCACGCAAAGGCGGCGAACCGCCCGGTTCCGCCCAGCGTCTCGACCACCGTGCCGCTCGCGCGCCGGCGTTCGAGCCATTCGCGGAGCATCTCGGCGCTGGTGTGGTCCGCCGCGGAGAGGCGAGTCATGTCGAGCCGGACCGGTGCGCCGGGCGGTACCCGCTCCAGCGAATCGGACAGGCGGGGCAGCGATACGAAGGTCGCAGCCCCTTCGAGCGCGATGCGATATTCGCCCGCACCCGCCTGTCCCTCGTCGATCCTGAGCCGCAGCCGGCGCAGGTTCGGCAGCAGTTCGAGCACCGACAGGCCAATGCCGAGCAGCACGCCGGTCAGCAGGTCGACCGTGACCACCGCCACCAGCGTCGCCGCCCAGATCGCAGCGGGCAGCGCGCCATAGTCGCGAAACAGGTGGCGGACATGCTTGACGCTCACCAGCCGCCAGCCCGTGACGACCAGCACCGCGGCGAGCGATGCCATCGGGATCTCGCGCAGCAGCCAGGGCAGCAAGGCGACGAAGCCGAGGATCCACGCGCCGTGCAGGATCGCGGAGAGGCGCGTTACGGCGCCCGCCTGCACATTGGCCGAGCTGCGCACGATCACGCCCGTCATCGGCAGGGCGCCGACCGCGCCGCACAACAGGTTGCCGATCCCCTGGGCACGCAATTCCTTGTTATAGTCCGTGCGTACGCCCGAATGCATGCGATCGACCGCGGCGGCTGACAGCAATGTCTCGGCGCTCGCGATGAACGCGATGGCGACCGCGATGGTGATATTGGTCGGATCGAGCAGCCGCGCCAGGAAACCGGCATCGGGCAGGACGACAGCACCGGCGATCGATGCGGGCACCACGACGCGCGCGACATCGATGCCGGACAGGATCGTGACGATCGTCGCGGCGAGCACGCCGAGCAGCGCGCTCGGCACGAGCCGCAGCGCCTGCGGCCGGAAGCGCTCCCACGCCAGCATCACCACGATCGTGAGCAGGCCGATGCCGAAGGCGAGCTCCGCCCCGGCCAGATTGGTCAGCGAGAGGCCGAAGAGCCGCGCAGGCATCGCCGCGAGGTTGGCGAGGCCGCTGGGCAGGGGCTTCTCGTCGAACAGCACATGAAACTGGCCGACGACGATCAGCACGCCGATCCCGGCGAGCATCCCGTGGACCACGGCAGGCGAAATCGCGCGAAACCAGCCACCGAGCCGGAAGATGCCCGCCGCGACCTGGATCAACCCGGCGAGCAACAGGATCGGCCCCAGCGCGGAAAGGCCCTGGTCGCGCACCAGTTCATAGACGATCACCGCCAGGCCGGCGGCAGGGCCGCTGACCTGGAGCGGCGATCCGGCCAGCGCGCCGACGACGATGCCGCCGATGATCCCGGTGATCAGGCCGCGTTCCGGCGGCACGCCCGAGGCGATGGCGATGCCCATGCACAGCGGCATCGCGACGAGGAAGACGACGATCGAGGCGGTAAGGTCGCGTGGCAGCGATGCCCAGGACGGAATGGAGACGCCGGGGCGCGTTCCGGCAGCCATGGTCATGCCGCCTTCCCCTGCGGCGCGATGTCGGTGGCGCGACGATGCTCGGCACGAAGCGCGACCGGAAGCGGCCGGTCGGCCTCGATCGGTACGAAGCGGCCGGTGTCACCGTCGAGCCCCAGCATGACGCCCTGCTGGATGTCGAAGAACCAGCCATGCAGCGCGACCCGGCCACTCGCGACAGCGGCCGCCACCGACGGGTGGGTGCGGAGATGGGAGAGCTGCACCACGACATTCTCAAGGCTGGCGACGCGCACCGATTCGCCATTCTCCAGTTCGGGATAGGAAGCGGCGACCACGCTGTGCGCTGCGTGGCTGTGGCGCAGCCACGCCGCCACATTGGGCATGCCCTGCAGTGTCTCGGGGTTCATCAGCGCCTTCATCGCGCCGCAGTCGGAATGGCCGCAGATCACGATGTCGCGCACGCCCAGTGCGGTGACGGCATATTCGACCGTCGAGGTGACGCCGCCATTGGCGTTCGAGAAGGGCGGGACGATGTTGCCGGCGTTGCGGCAGACGAACAGGTCGCCCGGCGCTGCCTGCATGATATGTTCGGGGACCACGCGCGAATCCGCGCAGGAGATGATCAGGACCTTCGGGTTCTGGCCATGGGCCGCCAGCTTGGCATAGAGCGCGCTCTGGTTCGGGAAGACCTGCTTCTCGAAACTGAGAACACGGCCGATCAAGTCGTTCACGCTATACTCCTGTCGTTCGGCGCGCCGGACGGGCGCGCTGCGATCAGGATATGGCGAGGCCGTTTTGCTGCGGTGCCGCAGAATCGTGAGAAAGTGTTTCCCGGCGAACCGGCAGCACGATCGCCGCGCGCAGCCCGCCCTGGGGCCGGTTCGACAAGGTCAGCCGCCCGTCGAGCGACTGCGCTGTCCGGTTGACGATTGCGAGGCCGAGCCCGAAGCCAACGGTATCGCGCGCACGGGCATCGTCCAGACGGACAAAGGGTTCGAGCACCCGCGCCAGCGACTCGGGCGGGATGCCGGGCCCGTCATCCTCGACCGCGATCGAGACATGCCCGGCATCGGCGGAAACGACAACGCTGACCCGCTCTCCATAGCGCACGGCGTTGTTGACCAGATTGTCGATCGCGCGCCGGAGCGCGAGCGCATCCGTGAAGAGGTCGACATGGTCGGGGCCGATATAATCGATCTGATGGCCCGCATCCGACGCGGCGTCGACGATCGTCGCGCAGAGCACCGCCACATCGGACCGGACGAACTGGGTGGCGCCGTCGTCGCCGCCGAGGAAGGAAAGCAGCGAGCCGATCATTGCCTCCATCTCGTCGACATCATGCTCGATCGCACTGCGCACCTCCCGTTCGTCGATGCCGTCCGCTCGCAGCTTCAGGCGGGCGAGCGGGGTGCGCAGGTCATGCCCGACCGCGGCGAGCGCCTGGGTGCGATCGACGATCAGCCGCTGGATGCGTGCCTGCATCCGGTTGAAGGCGCTGGTCACCCGCCGGACTTCGGCCGGCCCGCTCTCCGGTACGGAGGCCCCGCCGCCACCGTCGAAGCGGTCCGCCGCGTCCGCCAGACGCCGCAGCGGCAGGAGCATCCGCCGCACGACGATGCCGCCCAGCACCATCAGGGCAAGCGCGGGAATCAGCGCCAGTTTGACCCGGTCGCTCGATGACTGGAGCTTGGCCACCGGCTCGAGCGTCCGGAAATAGAGCCAGCTGCCATCGGGCAGGGAGAGGCCCCCGGCGATGACCCCATGCTCGCGCGGCGACACGAGACGGAAGCGGAGATCGCTGGTGGCAAGGCCCGGTTCCCATCCGATCACCTGCCGCCGGACGATCTCGAGCGATGCCGGCGTCGGCGGCAGCGGCGGCAGGCCAGCCGTCCATTGCAGCCCGTAGCGATTGGTCGAGAGTTCCTGCGCCATCGCAGTCCGCGCCGCCGCGGGTTCGGCCGCGACGAGGCGGCGGCTGATCACGAGATGCTCGGCCAGCCGATGTGCCTCGTCCTCGCGCACCGCGAACTTGCTGGCGCTTTCGTAGAGCAGGGCGCTCGCGCCGAATTCCAGCACGATCGCAAGCAGCAGGACCGCGACGATGCGCCCAACCAGGCCGATCGACGGGCGGAGCAGATGCCTCAATGGCGAACGACGGTCGTGTTGAACATGTACCCGACGCCGCGCACCGTGACGATCGGTGCCGGCTTGTCGCCCTGCGATAATTTGCGGCGCAGGCGGCTGACCAGCACGTCGATGCTGCGATCCGAGCTGTCGGCCAGCCGGGTCCGTGACAATTCGAGCAGCCGTTCGCGCGCGATGATCCGCCCGGCATGATCGAGCAGGCTGATCAGCAGGTCGAATTCGGCGCCGGTCAGGTCCACCATGCCGCCGCTGGGCGAGGTCAGTTCGCGTCGCGACACGTCGACCGACCAGCCGTCGAAGGTCAGCACGCCCTGTTCGGGTTTGCCGTGTCGGCGGTTGAGCCCGCCGCGCCGCAGCACGGCGCGCACCCGGGCGAGCAGTTCGGCGGTACCGAAGGGCTTGGGGAGATAATCGTCCGCACCCAGTTCGAGGCCGACCACCCGGTCCATCTCGCTGTTCTTCGCGCTGACGAAGATGATCGGTACGTCGCTCTGCTGGCGCAGCGCCCGGCACAGGTCGATCCCGCTGGTCTGCGGCAGCATGATGTCGAGCAGAACGAGATCGGTCGGGCCGGCCTGCAGCGCGCGCCACATTTCCGGGGCGGAACCAGCCGGCCGCACGAAATAGCCGTTCTGCTGGAGCGCGCGGGCGGTGAGGGTTCGCAAGGCGGGATCGTCCTCGACGAGGACGATGGATGGCGCCGTGGGGGACTGGGCGTCGGTTTGATTGATCATGATGGCGCGGACCTAGGGAGCCCCTCCTACCCGGTCAATGCGGGCGCCGCCCTCATAGCGCGGGGAAACACTTTGTCACAGCCCGGCGAATGGCCGGACATGTCGCCATCCTAGATCGGCTTCATCCCCAAATCGGAGTCTCCCATGCGCACGTCCTTGTCTCTTTCCGCCACGCTGATCGCCTTCTCCATCCCGGCATCGGTCGCCGCCGAGACCTTGCGCAGCCCGCTGACCCCCGCCCTGCGCGAAGCCGGCTGCACGGTCCGGCCTGAGCACAGCCAGTCCGGCAAGGGCATGTTGCTGCCGACCCTGCTTCACTGCCCCACCGGCAGGCAGGTCGCAGCCGCCGCTCCCTATCAGCGCGGCCCGCTCACTGCCGCCCACCGCGAAGCAGGTTGCACCGCACGGCCCGAGCAGATGCAATCGGGCAAGACCATGCTGCTGCCCCCCGTCATCGACTGCCCGGCGGGTGCGGCCTTTGCCGCCTCCGGAGGCACTGAAGTCGCGGTCCAGCGCGTCGATGACCGGCGCGATTGAGTCGACATCGCCGCCGGCTCACGCCCCTGCGTGAGCCGGCACGCGCCCGCGCGAGGCATCGGACGCCGGCAGGCACCCGAGCGCAGCAAGGGTCGCCGTCATGGCCGCGGGCAGGGGCGTATGCGGCTCCGCGCCGAGCACTGAAACCAGTGCGCGATTGTCGAGCTCGAGCGGATTTTCCCAGAAAGCCCGCATCTCGATCATCTCGCGCATCGTCGGGTTGAAGGGCGCGATCAGTGGCAGGAGCCCCCAGGGAAAGCCGACGGTCTTGAGTCGGGGGTTTCCGGCGGCGCCCCGGATCGCATCCGCGATCGCGCTGCCATCCGAATCCCATACGCCCCTGAAGTGATAGCGCGCAAAGCCCGGCAGCGCCGCGTCGCGATCGAGCAGCTGCGCGAACGTCTCGGCGACATCGGGAAGATAGGCCCAGGCATGGCCCACGCCGCGTTTGCCCGGATACAGGATCCGCCGCACTGGCTTGCCCGGCGTAACCAGGCCCTGGGAGAGCCAGCTGCTGCCGGGCCGCGGGCCGAAAAAGTCGCCCGCGCGCACGATTAACCCGCGCATCCCGCGGGCGCATGCCTCTGCGATGGCGCGCTCCATTTCGACCCGGATCGCGCCCTTGCGGGTGTTGGGCCGCTGCGGCGCATCTTCGTCCGCCCGGGCCACGCGACGCGCATCGTAATTGTAGATCGTCCCGGGCAATGCCAGCCGGGCGCCCGCCGCTTCGGCTGCAGCGATGCTGCTGGCGAGCATCGGCATGACGAGCTTTTCCCAGTTCCGATAGCCCGGCGGGTTCACCGCGTGGACAATCGCCGAGACGCCCCGTGCCGCCCGCGTCACCGCCGCGCGGTCGAGCGCATCGCCGACGATCCAGTCAATCCCGTCGCCGCTCCGCGCAGTGCGGGTCAGGCCGCGCACCGCCCAGCCATGCGCGATCAGCGCCCGAGCGGCTTCGCCCCCGATGCCGCCCGTCGCGCCCAGGACCAGCGCCGCTTTTTCGTTCGTCATCGTCACCTCCATCGTTTGATGGCTTGGATATGCGATGGTCTGGCCTCATTGGAAATTGGCAAGGAGATATAGTTCGCCTATACATTTTTGATGAGCGATATCGATTGGGAGCGACAGCGCGCCTTTCTCGCCGTCCTGCGCGAAGGCAGCCTCTCAGCCGCGGCGCGTGCCCTTTCGGTCGCGCAACCGACGGTGCGACGGCGCATGGAGGAGCTCGAGGCAGCGCTTGGCGTACCCTTGTTCACCCGCTCCTCCGGCGGGCTACAACCGACCGAGACTGCGCTGGAGTTGGGCGACCATGCCGAGGCAATGGCCCTGGCCGCCGACGCCTTTGTCCGGACAGGATCCGCAGGCGCGTGCGACATCGCGGGGACGGTCCGCATCTCGGCGAGCGAGGTGGTGGCCGTGGAAGTCCTGCCCCCGATGTTGGCCGCGCTGCGCCGAACGCATCCCGGGCTGGTGTTCGAATTGTCGCCGAGCAACCGCAATGAGGACCTTCTCCGCCGCGAAGCCGATATCGCGATCCGCATGGTCCGCCCGACCCAAAGCGCGCTCGTCGCGCGCCGGATCGGCGCGGTGCCACTCGGCCTGCACGCCCGGGCCGACTATCTTGCGGCGAACGGCACGCCGGCCAGTCTCGACGAGCTTCGCGCGATCGGGCTGATCGGCGTCGAGCGCGACACGCCGTCGCTGCGCGACTACCAGACCCGCTTCGGCATCACGCGCGACGATTTCGTCTTCCGCAGCGACAGCGATCTCGCCCAACTGGCCGCGATCCGGGCCGGGATCGGAATCGGCATCTGCCAGATCCCGCTTGCCGCACGCGATCCTGCGCTGGTGCGGGTGATGCCCGAGGCGTTCGAGCTGGACCTCGAGACCTGGGTGGTGACGCATGAGGATCTGCGCGGCGTCGCGCGGATCCGCGCGACCTTCCATCACCTGGTCGACGGCATGGCCGCCTATTTGCGCGCGCAGCCCAGCGTGGCCGCGTCGATCGCCGTGGCCGCGCCGCGCAGGGGGTAGACGTCGGCGAAGGGCTGCCCGCCCCTGCCCAGCGTTTCGACGCTCATGCTCCGGCTCGAACGGATCGCCGCGACCACTGCCGCATCGGTGCGCGCATCGGGCGCCCAGGCATCGGCGTTGCCCGCGGCGAGCTCGAATCGCCGCTCGCCCACCGATAGCGTTACCCGCGCCCGCGGGTCGCGCTCATGGCTGAGGCGGATATGGAGCTGATTGCGCGCGCCCTGACCGGGCCAGGTGGCGATGCTGGCAAAAGGGCGCCAGCCCGCCCCACCGCCCCGCCGGACCGGCTCAGCAATCGCATAGCAGCGGCGCGGCGAGGCATCGCTGAACGCACCCCAGTTGTCGAAAATGCCCAGCGAATCGCGCGCGGCCGCAGGCGCCGCCGCAAGGATGAGCAGGACCAGCGCGCGCTTCACGCGGGAGCGTATCCGGTGCCGAGATGAACGAGTGTTTCGACACCGTCCTCGATCATCACGACCGATCCCTGCGTCAAGGCCGGGCCCGCCGGCGCACCGAAGCCCGGCAAGCTGTCCGCCCCGGTCATCAGGCCGCGCATCACCCGGCTGGAAATGCCATGCATGATGATCAGCCGGTCGCCCGGATCGCCCGCAGTGTCGCCGAGCCAGCCGCTGACCCGTTCGGCGATCTGCGGATAGATTTCGCCGTCCGGTGCCGGTGTGAGCAGCCCGGTCGCGCGATCGACCACCGGGCCGGCGCTGGCGATCACATCGGCATAATAGCGCCCACCCCAGCTGCCCATGTCGATCTCGACGAGCCGTGGATCGGTCTTCGCGCCATGCCAGTCGAGCTCGAGATGCTCGGCGATCACCGCAAGCGTCTGAAGCGCCCGTCCGGTCGGCGAGGCCCAGAGCGTCAGCGCCGGCTTCGCGCCGAGGAGCCCGCGCAACGCACGCCCCATTTCGTCCGCCTGAGCGAAGCCGGCGCGAGTCAAAGGGGTATGCGGATGATCGCCTTGTAATCGTTTTGCGGCGTTGAACACCGTCTCGCCGTGACGGGCGATGAAGTCCCGACCCAATCTTCCCGAAGAGGGGCGCACTGCCTTGGAAGTCATGGGCCGGCTTTCAACCCCGTGTGGCCCAAAAGCAACGCTTTTCCTTGTTTATCTGAGGTTCATGCAACATCGGGCGCGACCACCTATTTCCCCCTTCCCGGCACGGTACCGTCGGGAATGTGCAATGGAGTCATCGTTATGCGTAAGCTTGTTATCACCGCCGCCACTGCCGCCCTCGCGATCGGCATGGCCGCCCCCGCCGTCGCTCAGGATAGTGACAAGGCACCCTTCACCGGC